>Ga0209629_10000709_pt1 | contig 19088 bp, 11 predicted proteins | sample TergutCu122P5_FD_187286 | JGI IMG/M metagenome (GOLD analysis project Ga0209629, IMG submission 187286) | Cubitermes ugandensis P5 segment gut microbial communities from Kakamega Forest, Kenya - Cu122 P5 (SPAdes) (version 2) | ecosystem: Host-associated > Arthropoda: Insects > Digestive system...
GCAGCTTCTGGCACGCCTGGCTCTGGGACTCCAGGATCGCCTCGATCTGGCCTTCCAGCAGCGGCAGCCTTTCGGTCGTCTTTATGTTCCCCCTTAAGTAGAACATGTCCTCCGCCGCCACGCCGCTTTCCGCCTCCCTGACGCCCTTCCTGACCGTGTTCCTGCCCATCATAAGCTCTTTTGCGGCAAAGCTCTGCCCGCCCGGGCCGTACTCGATCGCGACCGCTGCGGCGGCTTTCCTGCGCTCTTTCCCCGTCGGTATTTTTTCTATCCATGACCTCAGAATGTGTTTGACCGCTTTGATAGGTTCTGCTAAAATCATATTGACAATCCCCTTTTTTGTGTATTGTTTTATTGTGGCAGATACACTTTACACCAACTGAGGGGATTTGTCATTTTTTTATTTTATCTAGGTTTTTTTGCTCCTTTTATAGACTTCCAGTTATCTGGTAATTTTTCCTGCTCATGTTTATTTTTGGTTTAGTTATTTTTTCCAACTCCCTCAGTGCCGCCGGTTATGGACTGGATGCGCAAATACAACAGGCGCTTGAATACATGGAAAATAACTATAGTAATCAGATTGATATAGAACGTTTAGCGGACAGCGTGGGTGTAAGCCGATCGTATTTTGCGACTAAATTTAAGGCAATCGTCGGCGTGCCGCCCTCAGCTTATTTGACGGCAACACGATTGAGGCACGCGAAGCATTATCTGGAGAATTCTAACCTGCCAATCCAGGATATCGCCGAAGCTGTTGGATTCTCAGACACTTACTATTTTTCCCGAGTCTTTAAGAAATCGGAGGCGGTTACGCCTTCGGAATATCGTGATCTGCAGCGTAAGAATAGGAATTATATTATGTGATTGTGCTGAGCGTCCCGGATATATGTCACATCACAGAATATGTTCATGATTTTACAGGAAATTGAATATCCACAGTTGTTCCTTTTTCGCACTCACTCCTATATATGAGGCCATATTGATTTCCATAATAAAGTTTTAATCGTTCGTTTATATTATTGATTCCAAAGCCGCCGTCGGATTTTGGCTTGTATATATTACCATTGATTTCACTAAGCACCTCTGGCGGAATTCCTACGCCGTCATCGTGGACATACAGATGCACGACCCCTTCAGTTATATTGCCCGAAATTGTTATAATACCTGAATCATTATCTTTACATAGAATTCCATGTATAATAGAATTTTCGACCAACGGCTGAAGGGTTATTTTCAAAATTTTCATTTTATACAAAGTTTCATCAACGTCAATATTTAATCGAAGCTTATTTAGGTATCGGGTTTCTTGAATCTTAAAATAGAAGCTGATATGTTTTAATTCATCTTCTATGGTTACAACCTCGTCGCCCCTATGTAAGCTTAATTTATAGAAATTTGCCAACGAAGAAACTATAATTTCAACATCAGAGTATAGCCCTTTTTTCGCGATCCATTTAATCAAATCCAGTGTATTATACAGAAAGTGTGGATTTATCTGTGATTGCAGCATTTTTATTTCCGCGCTTTTTAAATTCTGGCCTGATATATATTGTTCTTTTAATAATTGGTCAACCTTATTTACCATATAATTATAATTATTTGTAAGCTCTCCGATTTCATCTGAGGAATTATCATTTAATATCACACTTAACTCACCATTCTGTATATTGCGCATCTTGTCGTTCAGATTGGATATGCGCTTTGTCATGGACTTTGAAATTATGTAGGCCAAAGCGTTTGCAGCAGCTAAAATGGCGACTAAAAGGATAAATGAGTCTTTTTGTAATACATTGCTTTCTATAGCAATTTCACTTTTAGGAATAACTGCCACCATATACCAATCTGTATTATTTATTAACCTGCTCCTCACCATGAACGATTTGTGTTCCGAAGTAAATGTGGCGTAATCATTCCCGTTAGCTTCTGAAGAAAGAAGAAACACTAATGGTATATCATTATTACTTAATATGTAGTCTGATGAAGCTATTATTTCATTGTTCATGTTGATTAAATAGCTTACACCACCAGGTACCGAAACCGCATTGTTTAAAATTGCTTCTATATCTGCTTTATAAAAATCAATTCGAACCAAGCCAATGCTTTCACGGTAGTTGTCAGGATTTTTTATTGATTTAATTACGCTTAGGCATGGACCGTATAAGTTATGCTCACTCTCAAAATAGCTGGACGGACACCATAATCTATTCACTCCGCTTGATGCAAGATGCTGGTACCAAGTTGTTTTCATCGCAGTTTGATAATTAAAAATATTATTTTGTTCCTCCGAATAAATTAATTTTTGATCAACATATAACCTGGCATTTGCAACATCAACTCTATCTTCAAATGATTGTAAAAAGATTAGCAGTTTATGCATAAGATCAAGTTGGTCCGGTAAGGAACTGTCGGACTTTTCCTGTTTGTAGATATTGTATATCATTGGATCAGTCTCTATTATAGTTAACATACTATTTATTTTATATAATCTATAAGCCAGTGCAGAAAATGCTTGTTCGAAATTTTGGCTTGAAATAAAGACAACTCTGTCATTGTTGTATCGGTACACATTTCTGCTTGATGTAAAATAATAAATATCTAACGGAATAATTATTAAAAACAAATAGGATAATAGTAATTTGCTTCTGAGCTTCATATTTCCAAAAATATGTGCCGCGTGCGATAAAATTTTACTCATGGCAAAATTTCTCCCTAAATTCAGTCGGCTTAAATCCTGTATGTTTTTGGAACAGTTTTGCGAAATACTTGCTGTCGTTATAACCAACACTTGCAGCAATTTCGGAAACTTTTAAGTTTCTATCCTTTAACAAATCCTTTGCCTTCCCAATCCGATAGTCGGTTAGATATTGATTAATTGTCACGCCTGTTTTCTCTTTAAAAATTTTACATATATACGAAGGAGTTAAAAATAAATACTTACTGATTTTTTCAATCGATAGATCCTCTCGGTAGTACTCTTTGTATACGTATCCTCGTATTTTCGATGTAACATAGCCGCTTGAATCTTGATCTTGCGAACTGATAGTAGCAGATTCAACTCGCTTCAACAGGTAGCTTTGCAGATCGTTGAGCGAATTTATTTTGGCAATAATATCCCAAATGTAAGTTGATGTATTTTCAACGTTGGCTGCAAACCCCATATCAGTTTCATATGTAGTTATTTCTAACAATAGGTTGTAAAATATATTTTTAATTGAATTGATTTGCGAGTTTTTATGCAGACGTATATTTTCTGTCAACTGTCTGATATAGCAATCTATTTTCTCAAAGTTATTTTCTATTAATATGCTTCTAAAATTCTTTATCAATTCTTTATCAAATATAAATTCCCCTAATTTTTCCGAATTATAACAAAAAACAACTTCATCCCGTCTAAAAAAAGATGTATGCATCGCCAACAAGGCCGTATTATATGATTCATAAACCATTTCAATCCCATATGCAGCCTGCCCAATAGATATAAAAATTTCCGACGAAGTGTGTTGTAATAGTTTTTCACAGAAATCTGAGAGCATTTTATCAGTAATACTTGTCGCGTACATATGAATAACTGAATAAACATCATTTTTGACAACGGATAGAGACTGAAGCTCTTCGCTCTCTGTTAAAATTTTTCTGGCAGCATTTAAAATGCCTTGCGTTTCAATTAATGCAGTTCCATTTGCTTCTGTAACAGTCTTGAGCAACAACGTAACAAACATATTTTTATTTGTTAAACGCTTATCGACTAATCTTGCCAACTCATATATCTTTTCATAAGATTTACTTTTTCTCGTTAATAAAAGAGCCAATTCATTGTCAGACTTGGGCGTGTTTGTGCGCAAGTTGGCCATTTCTCGCCTTTCATTGACCGTTTTTAAAGCATTCTTAACCGATTCTATTATTTCTTCCAGGATAATTGGCTTTTCTACGTAACTGATTGCCCTTAACTTAATGGCGTTTCTTAGATAGTTTTTATCCGAATAGCTGCTCATGAAAATAACTGCGCAATCCGAGTCAATTTCTCTGTATTTGTGTACAAATTCTATGCCATCCATTTTCGGCATACGGATATCCGATAGAATAATGTCCGGCTTAAAGCTTAGTGCTATTTCAAGTGCTTTGACACCGTTTACCGCTTGTTCAATCGCATCAATCCCAAGAGCCGGCCAGTCAGCCCCGTTTATTATTCCATCAATTGTAAATATTTCATCATCAGCAATTAATAACTTAGCCATATTGTCCGACCTCCTGAGTTCTATATTAATCCAATTCAAAATTATTTTCAACACGGATTTTCATGGTATAAACCGACCCTAATGAATCAGCTAAAACGAAGCTTATAAAAATCAAAAAACCGCATTAAGCCAAGCAAAATCAAGAAAGTCATATAACAATAAAATGCTTATTCAGGGTATAAAAAAACAGGCATCACGATATTTTCAGAAGCGCAAAAAAAGAATGAATACAGAGTGCCTCAACAAAAGGCTGGTTTAAAGCCATTTGTGAAAAAGCATTTTTTCTGTTGAACAAAACTAACCCTTATGGTAAACTCGTATCACGGTTAAAAGTAGCCCTAAAATCGACCCTGCATCCTACTTTATGACAGCCTCGAACCCCTCGCATAAACAGTACCAGGCTTTGCGGAGGTTCTTTGTCGACGGCCTGCCCGCCGAGCAGGTGGCGGAGGAGTCCGGCTACGCTGTCAGCACTGTGTACTCGCTTGTCCGCGATTTCAAGGCAAAGCTCGCGCGCGGCGGCGACCCGTTCTTCAAAGAGCCTGACATGGGGCGCCCGAAGCTTGACCACGGGGAGGAGATAAACAGGCTAGTGGTCTCGTACCGAAAGAAATACCTGAGCGTCCCGGAAATCAAGGCCGCGCTGGATGCCCAAGGCATCAGCGTTTCCGAAAGCTACATACACGCCTTGCTTGTAAGCGAGGGGTTCGCGAGGCTGCCGCGGCGCGAAAACGTAGTGCGCAACGACATCAGGCTTCGAAACAAAGCCGCGGATTGCGCCGCCTTGAAAAGCGAGCGGATCAACAATGGCCCTGATAATGGCGAAGAGAGGTTTTCATCCCAGCTCGCCGGGATCCTGCTGTTTTTGCCTATTATTAGAAGCTACGGCATCGACAGGCTTATCAATGAGTCCGATTACCCTGAAACCTCGGCAATCAGCCGCCTTTCATCCATTTTATCGTTCCTGGCGCTAAAACTCTCAGACATAGAGCGCTACAGCATGGACGACGCCTGGTGCATGGATCGCGGCATGGGCCTGTTCGCCGGGCTGAATGTCCTGCCTAAAACAGCCTGGTTCAGCTCCTACTCCAGTTCCGTCACAAGGCGGATGAACGTTTCCTTCCTGCATAGCCTTCGCAAACTCTGGGATGAATGCGGGCTATTGTCAGACACCGTGAACCTTGACTTCACGGCAATCCCGTACTGGGGCGACGGCGACCCTTTTGAGAACAACTGGTCAGGCAAACGCGCCAAAGCGCTTGCCTCCCTGCAAGCCGTATTGGCGCAGGACCCGGATTCGGGCCTGCTTTGTTACAGCGACACCACCATACGGCACGAAAACGAAAGCGACGTGGTGCTGGAGTTTTTGGACTTCTACCACAGCGACCCCAAAATATCCCCAAACCTAAAATACCTGGTTTTCGACAGCAGGTTTACGACGTACCAAAATCTGGACAAGCTCAACAAACTCGGCTTGAAATTCATCACTATCCAGCGGAAAAGCCAGAAGCTTGAGGAGAAAATCTCCGGAATCCCCGGCGATTGCTGGAAAAAGGTCCGCGTGCCCAGGGACAACGGCAAAGGACGCACCATTGCCGCTTTTGAAAGCGTGACGGGCCTAAAAGACTATACCGGCAACGTCCGGCAGGTATTCATAAAAGGCGCTGGCAAGATCACGCCCGCTGTCATAATCACGAACGATTTTGATATCCCTTTGGAGGAACTCATACGTAAATATGCCAGGCGCTGGCTGGTGGAGAAGGACATCTCGGAGCAAATCCACTTCTTCCACTTGAACCGGAACTGCTCCGGCATCGTTGTCAAAGTCGATTTCGATCTCGTCATGACGCTCCTCGCGCACAACCTGTACCGCCTGTTTGCCCAGGACATTGACGGCTACAGCCATTGCGAGGCTAAAACGCTTTTTAATAAATTCATCCTAAATGCCGACGAAATCACTGTATCCCAGTCCGAGGTCACGGTCAAGCTAAAAAGAAAACGGACGCTGCCCCTTACCCTGGAGAACCATGCGGGCTATCGAGACCTTACTTACCCTTGGCTGCTTGATAAGCCATTGATTATTTCATCCGCCAATTTTACTTGACCGCCCCATCGCCCTGCCGGATGGGCCTCTTGTTTATGGCGTACCCTTGGCGGCATCCCTGCCTACTTTCGCCCACCATTGGGGTCGCCAAGGGCTGTTGCCATTCTTCTTGGCGGCTGGTTGTTTCGACATTTTTAGGGTTCGTTCTTTACCATGAAAATCCGTGTTCAATCAATTTGAAAGAGTAGCTGCGGCTTCCCGCCGTAATCGCGATAAGCTGCTCACGTTTAAAAAGGCAGGCGCATACGAATAAATGAAAACGCTCGGCGAAAATGACGAAGTTTTTTCCCAAGGAAAAAACTTCGCTATTTTCGCCGCGGCGCTCAACGAGGAATCATCCGCCGCATATGATAAAATAGGCTCATTCAAATACTACGCCCGCCACAAGGAGGCACAACATGAGACAGTCCGAAGCGCCGGTTGACGCTTTTCAACACGATGAGGACGTGCAAGCAGTCGTGCGCTATCTGGCGTCGCATTACCGCAAAGGTAATTTGTACCGGTTGATTTTTTTGACGGGGTGCAATACGGGCCTTCTGCCTTCTCAACTGCTTTCCCTGACCATAGGCGACTACACACGCGGGTACGTGGAGATTGGTAAAAAAATTAAACGTCGCGCCGTCTTTAACGTGGCTGTGCTTTCGGCGTTTGATCAATTCAAAAAATCATGCGGAGCCTTGTACTGGAACGAGTCGGCCGTCGTGGCGGAATCGCAAAACGGGAGCCGGCTTGGCTGCAAATACATGCACTGGCTGATCGCCGACGCTTGCCGCGCCTTGGGCATTATCGGAAACTGGGGCAGCCAGAGTATGCGGAAGACATTCGCTCTCGCACTGTATCGGGCAACCAAATCGGCGAAGGCCGTAAAGAGCGTCATGCGTCTTCACAGCCTTGCGGGCACGCGCTCCTATCTGGGACTTGCGGACGACGTCGCGATGACAGAATCCAACGCGTCTTTTGCGGACGTGAGCGACTGCGAGCTTTGTGAAATGGTAAAATTTACGGAAGATACGGTGCCGAAGCCGATCCGCGCGTCGATGCCCACGGACAGAGACGAATGCGCACTCCTGCTGGAATTTAGGGACGGTGCGGGCCGCCGGTTCGCCATCAAATTACCCAATCCACGCCCGCCGGAGGAAATCATTCCGATGGCTGAACATGTTATGTGGGATATTGTCCATTCGCCCATGATTTATATTGGGGAATGGAAACATGGGGGGCAGGAAAATCCCGAGAGCAGGCTGGCCGTGCCTTTTCGAATTAGCTATATAACAAAGGACACATCGCCCCTTTACCAGCCCTCACTGCTGGAAAAGAGGATGATGCGGAAGGATGGTTGCTATAATTTACCATACCACAATAATTAGCTGCACCTGAAAGAGTACAGAAAAGTACACTAAATTAATATTCTGTCTCCTTTACAAACCATGATAGATTACTATAATTAAATTAATTAATAATACTACAGCGCAAGATCAAACGTTCGACAAAAGAATGTAAAATAAAAGCCCTCGTCAATCGAGAGCGAAAAAGTTATGTGGCAGCGCATGGCATCTTAGCCTTACGCTTATGGGATAAATACGCGCAATAATTACGATGCAAATGATAAGCGACAATTTTGATGGCGCTATTGATAACAGCCTCAGCCCCGTTAAAGGCAGCGACAACTAACCGTTGGGCTTGGGCTAACGAAAGAATGGGGTGTTTAGCGGCAAATTTAAAGCGCAATTCCAGAATGAACAAATACGCGACAAAAACCAAAACCATGTGCCTATGCCAGGAATCCCAGGAACGTGATTCACAATGCCCCATGCCAAGCTGGCTTTTGCACTCCTCGAAACACTGCTCAATCGGCCAGCGCCTAGTCGCCTGAGCGTCAAGAGCGCTTTTTGGGGTATCGGCCGGGGCGTTTGATTTAGAGAATTTTAACGTGCCGTCTGACAGGCGGCGCAAATACAGCCATGCTTCTTCCCCGGGCAAGCCGTCACGGCCCACAATCAGGCGCAAGCAGGCGGTTTCGCTGTATATCGGGCCTTTTGCCCCTTCGCCCAAATAAGTGTTTTCCCATTTTAGACTGGGATCCGCTGCGATCGATTCCGCGGAAACAGGCGGGAAAGACGGCTTGGGCAGCGCCGGGATCCTGCCCTTGCCTTTGTAAGGCGGCACAGCGACTTCCGGCATGGCCGTGAAGAACGCCGCATTTTTATGGATCTCGGCAAAATACAGCAAGCCGCCGGGCAGCGAGTCCAGAAAGCCCTGATCGCAGCCATAGGCGCTGTCCGCGCCGACCCAGAGCGCGGGGAACCTTCCGGAAGCGGCTATCTCGTTAATCATGCCCGACGCAATCGCGGATTTAGTCTTGAACCCAATGCCCTTTGGGACATCGCACTTATCCCGGCGCCCGTCATACTCGGAATCAAACCATTTTTCCGGCATATATAGCTGTGTTTGCAGCAGGCCATAGCCCCGTGCGCTGCTGTAGCCGATAAAAACGCCGTCCTGGCAATTGTCCGCCTTGCCCAGCTGCCCGCAGTATTGGCGCGCGACGCCAACGGTCTCGCTGCCTTTTTTAGGAAAGCCGCTGTCGTCAACGGTCAGCATGGCGTCTGGCTCTGCTATCTTTTCAGATAGGAGCGTTTGGTATATTCCAAGCATCATTTTATCGTCCCAGGCGCCCTTCTGGGAGAAATACTGCATATTGCGGACTTCTTTTTCATCTTCGGCGTAGCGCAGCGCTATTGGCTCAATGGATTTGCGTTCCAGGTCGCTTAAAAGGCCTTTGATGTAGCAAAGGGCATGCTTGTACTGCCCCTCGCGGCCAAAGCACTCCCGGAATTGGCTGCCGAAGGCCAAAAGAAGGGCCGCGATTTGCGATATGCTTTCAGCCGTGACCCCTGCTTCTTCCAGGATTTTAGGGTTCCAGTTAGGTGTTTGAAGCATCATCAGCAGTTTCTCCCTGTTTGCCGTTTTGAGGGTTCGGCGTTCGGAAGTGTTTTTCTCTATGACACGCTTAAAATCCTTGTCCAAAACATATATATAAACGCCTTTTGGGTTCCCATGGTACACGTAGGCTTTGCCGGCTTTGCCGTAGCCCTTTGTTTGCCCAAGGTATAGCCAATTCGCGGCTCGATAACAAATGCCTTTGTTTCTGTTTAGATCAACAAAGGTTTCTACCATATATGGCACGCGGCCATATTTTGACAGCCAGTCCGCCCTAAGCTTTTTGAGGGTTTGGGACAGCAAATATGAAGCCAGGTTTTTTACTTTCACCCATGGCAATATCAGGAACCGGTTATTATTGACCATATGCGGCAATAGCTGCTGCTTCTGCGCCTGGATCCAGCCCACGTACTCCTCCCTCACGCCTAATGACAATGACGCTTGGTTATAGCTGAGTGCCGCGATTGGGCGATCCTGGGTCATTATTAAGTATTTTATGCGTGGCCCGATTATTTTTTGGCAACCCAAATAATGGTACTCACGTACCATATAGTCCCATATTTCTTCATATGTGGTATGCTGTTCCACGCTGATTATCTTTATTTCGGGCAAATCTTTCACTGTCCCTGTGACGGGCTCCTGATTCAGGTGTATATTTTTTGCCATAGCAATGCTAACCTCCTCGCCGGAGGCTGGTTACTGTTTTCTTTCAGTCTCCGAACCCTCAATTGCATTGTATCACAGGTTTTTTTGTTTGTCTAGCACTTTTTTTCACGCTGTAGTAATAATAAATTATCTGATGCGAAGGGAGGCATTGCATGAAACTTTTTTTAAAGCAGGTCATAAAGGATAGAATCTTAATATTAATGGCTTTACCTTCGGCAATATTTATTATTTTATTTAGTTATGTACCATTGCCGGGCATAGTAATAGCCTTTCAGCGATTCAGGTATAACAAAGGTTTCTTTGGTAGTCCGTTTGTTGGATTTGACAATTTCAGATTCTTTTTTATTTCAGGCCAAGCGTGGCTGGTAACTCTGCATACTGTCCTTTATAACGTTGTTTTCATAGGTTTAGGTACTATTCTGACTGTTATGGTTGCCATTTTTTTATCGGAACTAACACAGAAGCATTTTAAAAAAATCACACAGTCGCTTATGTTTTTACCATATTTTATATCATGGGTAACTGGAGCGGCATTGTTTTATGGGCTGTTTAATTATGAATACGGAATACTAAATAATGTTTTAAAGTCATTAGGCAGCGCTCCTATGGACATATACAATGATCCAAACATTTGGCCATTTATAATTGTAGCCGCTAATATTTGGAAAGGTATTGGTTACGGCGCGGTATATTATCTTGCGGCAATCGTTGGTGTTGATGAAGAGCAATTTGAAGCAGCCAAAATTGATGGCGCTAATATATTTCAAAAAATACTGTATGTAACCCTCCCGAATTTGACGCCAACCATTGTGATTTTAGTTTTATTGTCAATCGGAGGTATTTTTAGAGGCGATTTTGGCCTTTTCTATCAGCTTACCGGCAGCAATCCTTTGTTGTATGACAAAACAGATATTATAGATACATTTGTATTTCGGTCTTTAATGACAACAAAGCAAGAAGGAATGGCGGCTGCAGTTGGTTTGTATCAATCTGTGCTCTGCTTTATTACGATTATGGCAGCCAATTTTGCCGTAAAAAAATATAACAGGGATTATTCCTTATTTTAACGGATAGAGGTGGCTGAGTGTCTAATGTTTCCAATCATGTATCCAATAAAATAAAATCGACTACCGATATAAAAATATTCAAGGTTGTTTCCTATATCGTTATTATATTTTTTTCGTTATATTGTTTTTTACCTTTTCTGATGGTAGTTTCATCTTCTTTTACGGATGAACAGCAAATTATTAATCATGGTTATTCATTTTTGCCTTTAAAACCGTCATTAAGCGCTTACACCACTGCCTTTAAATATCCAATGGAAATATTAAGTGCATATGGCGTTACGATATTTGTGACGGCGGTAGGCACGTCTCTAGCCGTATTCCTTATGTCTATGACCGCTTACGTTGTATCATTAAGGAGTAACCGCTGGGGTAATGCTTATTCATTCTTTATGTATATAACTACCTTGTTTAGCGGCGGTTTAGTGCCATGGTATATTTTAATGGTAAAGTACCTACATATGCAAGATAAGATTTACGCGTTGATTATACCCAACTTATTCGGTGTATTTTACATTTTGATACTTAAAGGATTTATGAGAGGAATACCAGACTCACTGGCTGAATCGGCAAAAATTGACGGAGCAAATGATTTTACTATTTTTCTGAAGATAATTTTCCCGATGGCGAAACCTGCTGTAGCGACAATTACATTAATGGTCGCTCTGGGATACTGGAATGACTGGTATCTTTGTATGCTTTTTATACAAGATACACATTTGCAAAACCTTCAACATTTCTTATATACATTGATATCGAGCCAGGAGGCAATAAAAAACCTTGTTTTAGCCAATTCTAATGTGAATATCAGCGTTTCAATACCTGCCGAAAGTATGAAGATGGCTATGACAGTTATCGCCACGGGCCCTATTCTTTTGCTGTATCCACTTATACAGAAATATTTTGTTAAGGGGCTAACGCTTGGAGCTGTAAAGGGTTAGGCATGATAGTATTCGCCCATAGCTGGGAATATTATATTTAATAAATTTATAATTTAAAGGGAGGCAAACCCATGTTTAGGTTCAAAGGCATAACGCAATTCTTTGCCGCTTCCGTTGCCATGATTTTGTTAGCGTCTTGCAGCGGTAGCAATACTGGAACAAGCGGCTCGGCACCAACTGCGTCCACACAAAACAGCGCAGAGGCTTCATCTTCATCATCGGACACCGCCTCTGCAAGCGCAACAGTAGAAGCAAGCGCAACAGCGGAAGCAAGCCCGACAGCATCAGCAAGCGCAACAGCAGAAGCGTCGCCTACGGCAAGTACAGCCGCAGCATCTGAATCGGCAAGCGCTTCTACAATTGACACAAGTCAAAAAGTGGCTTTAAAAATGGTAATTTTAGGTGACAAACCTGCAGACGCCGATATGGTATACAGTAAGCTTTCCGAAATGGCGCAAAAAGATATTAACGCCACTGTGGATGTACAAAATATCACATGGGGCGATATGGGCACGAAGTATCCGTTGTTATTCTCCTCCGGCTCCGATTATGATATCGTATTTTCATGCAGTTGGACCGGTTATCAGACATACCAAGCAAAAGGCGCATTTCTGCCGATATCGATGGATATGGTTAAGGCCGCCGCGCCAAATACATATAAAAATACGCCTCAAGCCGCTTGGGATCAGACAAAAGCATTGGATGGCAATAATTATCTGATCCCAGAACCTGTTAAGGAATACCCGGGAAAAGTATATTTGATACGAGGAGATTTAAGGGCAAAGTATAACCTTCCCCCAATTAAGTCTTTTGACGATTTCGTTAAATACATGGATGCCGTAGCAAAGAATGAAAAGGATATTATACCTTATGCATTAGGCAGTTCCGAAACATTTATGACTACATACTTCCAGCCAGATCCGAAAAATTTGTTTAACAGCGGTTATATTGACGCAAGTATCAGCAGTGTAGTTAGTATTCCGCTTTGGGCAAAAAAAGGCGAAGTGAAGTATAGTTTTATACTGGATGAGCCTTGGTTTAAGAACTATGTTGATACCATGAATGATTGGAGAAATAAGGGGTATTGGTCTCAGAACTCGTTGGTGCAAAACGATCCATCAACTACCATGTTCGAAAATGGTAAAAGCGCCGTTTGTTACTGGTCTTTGGATCAGATCGGGAATATGATTTCAAGAATCAATATCGCAAATCCCAGTTGGAAACCGGAAATCGTCAATTTGGATGATATTGTAGGTATGCCGCAGGTTCCGTCCAAATACGATCAGAATGGCCTTTCAATCAACGCAAATACAAAAAATCCCGAAAGAGCCCTTATGCTAATCGATCTTCTTAAATATAACAAGGATTACTTTGACCTAACATGGTATGGCATTAATGGCGTGCATTACCAACCTGTCGGCACAGATAAATATAAGCCTTTGGCTGATAGCAGCAAATATCCGCCAGGCGGTAACTGCCCATGGGGATGGAGAACAGAATTAGAGAGATGGGATGTAACAAAGCCAACGGAATTGCTCGATATTTTGAATAACTGGAAAGCAAAATACACTGCCTATCCAGATATTTATTCATATACCGGAGACAGCAAAGGGCCAAATCTGGATAACGAGACCGCATCATTGACTGATCTAGCTGGGAAGTATATCCTGCCGATGGCAAAGGGTTTTATGGATTACAATACCGGCTCAACCAAATTAAGAGATTTAGCTGACAAAGCCGGCCTTAAGACTTACATGACAGCTGCGCAGGAAATGGTGGATAGATGGCAGAAGTAAATAGTGTTGTACATTACAGAAATCTGGTGGTTATTATGAGATGATTTATCTTAAAGCCCATACATTCCCGAGCAGCTTACTTTGCTGAATGACTATTTTTTCGATTTATATCGAGGGAAGTTTTTACAATGAAACAAAAAACAATAAGTAAAATTGCCGTATCTTTATGTTTATTACTGGTGATTGGCGTCATGCAGCTTAATCTCACAGTTAATACATATGCGGCCACCTCTACAATAAACAACAACACTTACTGGACTGACACAAATGGGAATAGTATCTTGTGCCAGGGCGGAAATATTTTGCAGATAGGCGACACATATTACTGGTGCGGTATGGATTATTTATCAGGAGGAAGCAACTGGTGGACGATCAAGCTGTACTCCTCAAAAGATCTTGTCCACTGGACGTTCTTGAATAATATTTTATCGCCAAACGTAAACGGTGCACCGCACGTTGGAAGTGATACATGGATCGGCAGGCCGAATATCGTTTATAATAGTGCATCTCATCAATATGTGTTATTATTTCAGTATTGGGGAGTTACAGCTGCGGTTTGTGACACGATTGATGGAAATTACACTTGGGTCGGTCCTCTGCCTAACCTGACGAATTCAAGACTGCCGAATGCGAATGATTTCTCTGTTTTTCAAGAAGGGAACGACGCGTATGTCGTGACCAACGAAACACAGGGAGATACAGCCGACCCCCTTTATCAGCATAGCGCAATCTGGCATCTGAGAACTTCAGATTACCTCGCTCTGGACAATAATGTTTATGACAGCGTAACGCCATGCGAAGCCCATAGCCTGATGAAAGTTGGTAACAAATATTATTGGTTTGGTTCGCTGTGCAACGGATGGAAATCCTCTTATACGTTTTATAGAACAGCCGACAGCCTTTCCGGCCCATGGACTTCGTTTGATTTATGCGATGAACAATCCGGCGACGGACAGCCAAACAACTGGGATTCATTTGATACCCAGCATGATTTTGAATTCCCTGTAATCGGAACACAAACAACATCTTATATCTACGCAGGTGACAGGTGGAGCGAGTATGAATACAAAAACCCTGGTTACAACGACTGGTACCCTCTGACGTTTGACAGTACCGGAAAGCCTATTATTAACGGTTATGCCTCTTGGAACATTGATGCGCAAACCGGGGTATGGTCGGGAAATAATCAGGCCGTGCAGCTCACTCCGACGCCTACCCCCACGTCCGCCCCCGTACAGGCTCCGGCTCCCGGTACAAATTTATTGCAGAACCCCGGATTTGAAGGCTCGCTCAATGGGTGGGATGGCCAATCAAATTGCTGTCTCGATAATTGGGGCAGCCAACATTCCGGAAACAATTCCATTTGTATATGGAGCAATGGCGGGGTTAATCAATGGGTAAACGTTCAGCCCGGCCATATGTATACGCTAAGCGGATGGGGCAGGCTGGAAATCAGTGGAACGGTTACAATAGGAGTGGCTAACAGCGGAAATGACCAGGCATTTACTTTATCCGGGCCCAACGCCGCGTGGGACTCTGGTTCGGTGACGTTTACACCGACCAGCAGTTCAGTTCAGGTATATATTTCATTAAATGGTTCCGATGGGATTGATGTTGACGATTTATCACTCGTGGAGGGAACCCCCGCGCTTACAACGACACCCATACCCACTTTGACGCCTGCACCTACTGCGACGTCAACACCAACTTCGACGCCCGCGCCTACCGCGACGCCAACACCAACTTCGACGCCCGCGCCTACCACGACACCAGCGCCAGACCAAACCCAGGGAGCGAACCTACTGTATAATCCAGGTTTTGAAGGTTCTTTGGACGGTTGGACAGATCAGTACAGCTGTTGCCTTGACGACTGGGGAAGCCAGCATTCCGGTAATAGTTCCTTGTGTATGTGGGGAAACGGTTGGGTTGATCAATGGGTAGCCGTAACGCCAGGTAAAACATACACCCTCAGCGGATGGGGTAAATTGGCTGCTGGAGGCACAGTCACAATAGGTAGCAGCTACAGTGGCGACGACAAGTCATTTTCGATTTCAAGCGCGGACTGGTCATCCGGCTCCGTGTCGTTCACGCCGACAAGCAGTACGATCTTGATTTATATCTCACTGAACGGCACGAATGGCATGGATGTAGATGATTTATCACTGGTTGCGAATTAACAAGGCTTTTGTTAGGTAAAATCGTATAAACAATTAGAAATTCAGGAACAGGGGAACGTATAATCCCTGTTCCGTTTTTTGTAAATTGAATGTAAAGATTCGAAACGTAACTTAGGGGGATTCGTAAGCGTCAAACTGACCGGCGTTCCAAAACACATATAAATGATGATATAATAACAACAGTCAGAAATGCTGACCCCTGTTGTAGGGACACACAACTAACGAGCGCGGGCGTATTCTCCCAGCGCAGTCGATGCCGCCCAGACTGTTAAATGGCCGGCTAACGAGCGAAGGCGTATTCTCCCCAGCTAAAGCAGTCAATGCCGTCAGACTGAAAAGATGAAATAAATGCCCGGCAATGCAATACAAACCGAAAGTTAAGGCCATGTCTGCATCAGTAAACGGTATACACTGACCGTAAGCACTTTTACAAATGTCACAGGGGTAATCACGCGAATCACTGAAGGTTCAAACAGCTGTCTTGATACATGCGCGCGCAGGCAGTTTGTAATACCAGACTCAGCGAAAAACAAATGATTATGCCCAGCATAAATGTCAGAGATATTCATGATCATTCCAAGGCCCCAAGCCGCGGCGGGAATGATTGTGGGGCTTCAGCATTTATGTGTGATAACAATCATACGGTGTAACAATTATACATAAATACCCTTAAGCAGGCTGGCGCCAGCCTGCTTAAGGGTTATGTCCAGCGCAAGGCCCCGCCCCAGGCACTTGATATGGGCGCTGGACTCAACGTATGCGGGATGATAAAAAAACCACAGCCAAATGGCTGCGGTGTGTAGCGGTTCTATAGAATTCCATCATCGAAAACAGACATGAATTGCTTAAAACGTTCCTGAATCAATTCTGTATATTCGTCATCCGGCAGATCCTGGCCTTCATCAAGGCCTTGCTCTACTAAATAACAGGTAAAACAATCAGCTAGATCCGGGTATTCGCGTACCATTTTATGATACCTTTTTTTTAAATGATCCGGAAAATCAAGATCAAATTCTAAACGATCTATACGCCCTTCTACGAAGTCTTTAACATATCCAATCATAAAATTAGTATTAGTCAGCTTCAACCTGATACACCTTCTTATTATTAGCGCGGCTGCGGCAGTCCTCCGGCGAATCAATAGCCAAGTAAGCAGGGCCGTAGCCGCGCGCACGTCTTGGTTTGCGGCAATGCTTTCAACAAATATACGATATAACTATACAGCTCCAAACTGTTTTCTATAGCCGTTTAAATGATGGAATATAGCGGAACTGGCTTCAGTCCCAACGGGGCTTTCAAAAAAAGCCAGTTTTTCCTCCCCTCACGGAGGCTTTAGCACTGCGCTCCACGCAGTTGTCCGGAAGCTCTGGCGCCCCGGCCGGGAACACGCGCTGCAGGCATTCCTGTTGGTTGGCGCGCAGTCTGCCCCATTGCCTATGGAAAAGCGTATTCACCATCGGCCTTAACTTGATCGGCTTTCTTCATATTAATGTGGCTTCGGCAGCCTTCCGGCAGATCGGCACTCCAAGGAAGCAGGGCCGCAGCCCCGCTCGACGTGGTTTTAGGCAATGTTTCCAATAGATATACGATATACCTATATGGATCCAAACCGTTTTCTATTGCCGTTTCTATGATGGAATAAATGACAGAACTGGCCTCAGCCCCAACGGGGGTGTTCGAAAAAAGCCAGTTCTTCCTCCCCATCACGAAGGCCTTGATACTGCGCTCCGCACGGTTGTTCGACAATTCTAGCCGCCCGTCCAGGAACACATTTAGCAAGTATTCCTGTTGGTTCAGCGCGTAGTTCATAGCCCGGCCTATGGGAAAACCTGACGTAACCACCCCTTGCAAGGCTTTTGCCCACAAGAAAAAGTTGTCCGCTATAGGCTTGCTGAATAGCAGCCGTTTCACGTAACGCTCTTCCGGCGTTAACCCCTCATACATCCCCTCAAGGTGGAAAAGATAATTAATGCAGGTTGCGCCGCGATCCGCGTAAGTCCCCTCCGCATCCTCGTCTTTAGGCATCCCTTTTATCACGTCGAGGAATTTTCGCCTCGCATGCGCCCAGCACCCTACCGGGATTACCCCATCCAGCTTGCGGTAAGAATCGTCGCCGTCGCAATGGAGATACCCTTTGAAAGTTTCCAGGAACAAAGCGGGGTTCTCGCGCCCTTTAGTCTGCGTGTATTTATATATCACAATCTGGTGTTCGGCGCAGCCAGTCGTACGGTACAGCCACTCGTATGATTTGGTTTTAGCTGCGCGGCCTTCCTCGTGCAGAACCTGAACCGGCGTGGCGTCCGAATGTAAGGCGGTTTCTATCAATAGCCATCCGATCAGTAATTCGTATATCATTGCCAAATATAACTGTACACATTTAATTACCCAATTAGCCATCGTTTGGCGTGACAAAAAGAACCCATCACGCTGAAACCCTTGTTCTAAGCGATATATGGGCACACAGTACACATATTTTTGCACAGAAATAAACGCTACCGCAGACGGCGTCGCCATTGAACGCGGTATCAGGGGCTTCGGAGCTTCGGCTTCAATGATAACCGTATGATCCCCATTTCTTTCACAACAGGCGTATTTATGTATTATATGTTTGCGTACTATGTACTTGCCCGGCACAAATATCAGTTCCCGGCGTATCTCTACGCCTATGTCATGCATTTTGGCGCCACAGTCGGGACAGATCTGCTCAGACTCAGGCAGCTTATGTTCTATGCACTCTTCAGGTAGATTTGAAAGGTCTTCTTCACGTTTTCCTTTGCGTTTACGGCGTTTATACGATTTTACTTCACATTCTTCAGTTTCAGGTTTTACATCAAATGGATCACCAGCAGGCTGAGGATCCGCTTTAGCAGTTCCCTCAGCCTTCTTAATTGCTGTACCTTCATCCTTGGCCCCTTGCTCTACAGTCTTTTCACTCGATTGGCCAAACAACTGATGCCTGTACAACCGCGCTTGGCTTTCATAATACTCAACCATTGTTTCTAGAACTTCGATCCGGCGCTGCTGCTCCGCATTTTCAGCTCGTAACTGGGTTATCTCATCTATAAATGCGCTATTTTGATATTTTAGGATAGCATTTTCGGCCAATAGGGCGGCGACGAATCCCTTTGTTTCTGAATTGTTTTCATCTGTGTTGACCGTCACCAT
>Ga0209629_10000710_pt1 | contig 19081 bp, 22 predicted proteins | sample TergutCu122P5_FD_187286 | JGI IMG/M metagenome (GOLD analysis project Ga0209629, IMG submission 187286) | Cubitermes ugandensis P5 segment gut microbial communities from Kakamega Forest, Kenya - Cu122 P5 (SPAdes) (version 2) | ecosystem: Host-associated > Arthropoda: Insects > Digestive system...
TCTCGAGCATGGGGCAACTCTGGCTGGCTGAAAGCAGATCATTGTCGGTAAATCACGCCGGAACGGTCAAGCCTGCCGCCCGCCTTTGTGCGCGCTGGCGTTCGCTGATGGCGTCGGTCGCGGGTCCTCATGGTTGTTTGTAATCAACCGTTTGACAAACTTCTACAACCGGAAACGACTGCATTCGACGCTGGGTTACCAATTGCCTGTTCGGTTTCTGGAGATCTGGTTCAGACAACAGCATCAGTTCACCGCGGCCGCAAAACAGTCGTCGGCGGTTGGGGCGGAGGCGGTTTGTCGGGTTTATCCGGCTTGCCCGGCGGGCGGGGCCGGGGCGGCGGGCGGAGTTGGCCGGGGCCGACATAAACCGGCACCGGGACATAAACGGGTTCGGCTGCTGGCGGGGGCGCTTGCTGGATGGCGGCGCGTTCGCGTTCGAGCCGTTCTTGCCGTTCCTGTTTTTCCCGCTGTTTTTCATCTTCCCGGCGGGCATTCAGGTTTTTCTCGGCCTGTTCGCGCTGGCGCTGCGCCTCGCGTTCGGCGCGTTCGCGCTCGGCTTCGGGCACGCTGTCGGCGGGGACGACTTTCACCACTTGGCCGCTATCGGCGCAGGGTTCGGCGGAGATGACCATGCGCCCGTCCGGCTGGCGGCATTTGTAGGCGTCGGCCATGGCGGGCGGGGCAAGGAGCAGGAGCGACAGCAGGAGCGGCGGGCAGGCTCCGGTCATGATGGTGGGGCCGGGTGGATGAGGTTACAGAATCATACCGGCGCCGACGGTGTTGTTGTTGCTCTCATCGATGACGATGAAGGCGCCGGTGGCGCGGTTTTCGCTATAGGGATCGACGAACAGCGGTTGCGCCAGCTTGAAGCTGACTTCGGCGATATCGTTCATCGCCAGTTTGTCGGCGGGCAGGTTTTCCAGGGTGTTGACGTCGAGGCGGTGGTCGATGCCGGTCAGCTTGGCCTTGGCGTCGCGCGTGGTGTGGCGGATGAGGTAGGTGCGGGCGCGGTCGAGCGGGGTTTCGGCCAGCCAGCAGACGGTGGCGCGGATTTCCTTGACGGCGGCCGGGGCTTCAAGGGTCTTGACGATCATGTCGCCGCGTGAAATGTCGATTTCATCGGCCAGCAGCAGGGTGACGGATTGTTCGGTGCCGGCTTCGCCGATGTCGACGCCGCCGATCTGCACGGCCTTGACGGTCGATTGGCGGCCGCTCGGCAGGACGGTGACGGCATCGCCCACCTTGATCGCGCCGGATTCGACGCGGCCCATGAAGCCGCGGTAGTCGTGCAGTTCCGGGTTGGCTGAATCCTGCGGGCGGCAGACGGTTTGCACCGGAAAGCGGAATTTCTCGGCGCGCTCGGTATGGGCGGCGGGCGCGGTTTCGAGGATGTCGAGGAGCGTCGGGCCGTCGTACCAGGCGAGCGCTGCGCCGCGCTCGACGATCATGTCGCCGTTCAAGGCCGAGAGCGGAATGAAGCGCACGTCGTCGATGCCGACCTTGGCGGCGAAGGCGAGGTAATCGGCCTTGATCTTCGCGAAAACTTCCTGCGAGTAATCGACCAGATCCATTTTGTTGATGGCCACGACTAGATGCGGAATGCCAACCAGCGCCGCCAGCTTGGAGTGCCGCCGGGTCTGCGTCAGCATGCCCTTGCGCGCGTCGATCAAAATAATGGCGAGGTTGGCGGTGGACGCCGCCGTGACCATGTTGCGCGTGTACTGCTCATGGCCCGGCGCGTCGGCGATGATGTATTTGCGCGTGCCGGTCGAGAAATAACGATAGGCGACGTCGATGGTGATGCCCTGCTCGCGCTCGGCTTGCAGGCCGTCGGTGAGCAGCGAGAGATCGACCGCGCCGACGCCGCGCTTCTGCGAGGTGCGCTCGATGGCCGACAGCGTGTCGGCGAGAATGGCCTTGGTGTCGTAGAGCAAGCGCCCGATCAGCGTACTTTTGCCGTCATCGACGCTGCCGCAGGTGAGAAAGCGCAACAGGCCGTGGTCTTCGACGGGGTGCTCACTGGGCTGATTGGCGGACATCAGAAATACCCTTCTTTCTTGCGTTGTTCCATCGAGGCGTCGCTGGTCTGATCGTCCAGACGGGTTGCGCCGCGCTCGGTGATGGTTGTGCTGGCGGTTTCCAGCACGATTTTGGCGACGGTATCGGCCTCCGACTCGACCGGCGCGGTGCAGGAAATATCGCCGACGGTGCGAAAGCGCACCTGCCGGGAGACGATCTCCTCGCCGGCCTTGGGCAGATTGGTCAGTTCGCCGCTGACCAGCGGCACGTTGACCGGCACGATGGCCCCGCCGCGGATGACCACGGGGCGGTGGTGGGCAAAATAGATGCTCGGCAGTTCGAGATTCTCGCGCTCGATGTATTGCCAGACATCCATCTCCGTCCAGTTGGAAATGGGAAAGGCGCGGATGTTCTCGCCCTTGTGGCTGCGGGCGTTGTAGAGATTCCACAGTTCCGGGCGCTGGTTTTTCGGATCCCATTGGCCGAACTCGTCGCGGAAGCTCATGATGCGCTCCTTGGCCCGAGCCTTTTCCTCATCGCGGCGGGCGCCGCCGATGCAGCAGTCGAAGCCGAATTCCTCGATGGCCTCCAGCAGCGTGACCGACTGGTGCTTGTTGCGCGACTCGCTCTCATGCTTCAACACCACCGTGCCGCGCCGCATCGAATCTTCCACCGAGCGCACGATCAGCCGCTCGCCCAGTTCGGCGGCGCGCCGGTCGCGGAAATCGACGACTTCGCGGTAATTGTGGCCGGTGTCGATATGCAGCAGCGGAAAGGGAAAGCGGCCGGGACGAAAGGCTTTCTCGGCAAGGCGCAGCATGCAGATGGAATCCTTGCCGCCGGAGAACAGCAGCGCCGGGTTGGCGCACTGGCCGGCCACCTCGCGCATGATGTGGATGGCCTCGGCTTCGAGCCAGTCGAGATGAGGGAGGGTGGAGCGTTGGGTCATGACAATCAGTCCAGATCGAATGGCCGGCATTGTAGCGTCGGCCGGGTCAAACACTCAGCAAGAGATTGGCGAAAGCCCCGCGCTGACCGCGCTCACTGCTCCCGCACATACTGGCGGAACCAGTCGGCCAGTTGCTCCTCCGCCAGTTCGCCAGCGGCCAGCGCGAGAAAGGCAACAACCAGTTCCGCATCAGTGGCAGTCAACGTCTGGCCGTTCAGTATCAGGAAGGTTTCGCTGACGACCGCCGCTGTACGCTTGTTGCCATCGACAAAAGGATGATTGCGCGCGATTCCGTAAGCGTAAGCGGCTGCCAGCGCCGCCGCGTCGGGTTCACCATAGGCGGCGACATTTTGCGGTCGGGCCATCGCGCTATCGAGCAAACCCGCATCACGCACGCCTTCGGCGCCGCCATGCTCGGCCAGTTGTTCGGCATGTATCGCCACGGCTGCCGCCGCAGTAATCCACGTCCAGTCCGGCATGGCCTATTTGGCCAGTTCACGCAGAGCGCGTTTGCGCCGCTGCATCACTTCTCGCGCGGCCGCCATCTGCGCATCGAAATCAGGTTCCGCCGCGCCAAGCTCAATGCCTCGCGGAGTCGTAACCACCGTGAGCATCCCGCCCACTTGCGTGTTGAGACGCGCCAGCAATTCCTTGGGCAGGATGACGCCAGCGCTGTTGCCGATTTTGGTAATTTTAAGGGTCGCGTTCATACAAAGATTATAACAGCAAAAGGAATTTTCATCCGCCGACTCATTCGGCGCTGCTCAAGTTCTCGCAACACAATGGCGCGGCAGGTTAGCGTTACTTACGCTTGAGAAAAAATTCAAAAACGCTGTTTTCTTCCTGCTGGCCGATCAAGGCATTGCCGGTCTGTTTGGCGAAAGCCGGGAAATCCTTCTGCGCTCCCGGATCGGTGGCCTGTACGCGCAGCACCTGACCGGATGCCATCTCGGCCAGCGCCTTCTTGGTACGCAGGATGGGCAGCGGGCAGTTGAGGCCCTTGACGTCGAGATCGCGGTCGAATTGCATGGCGGCGGGCTTCCGGGGTTGGGGCGGCGATTCTAACCTCAATCGCGCCGCTCTTTCAGTTCATCGAGGCGCTGGCGTTTGAGTTCGCGCAAGCGGGCGTCGATGGCCGACATGACGTAGAAATTGGCATCGCCGGCTTTCTGCGCCAGTTCCAGTTGCTCGATGGCGGCCTGCGTCTGGCCTTGCAGCGCAAAGACGTCGGCCAGTTCCTGATGTTGCTGCGCCTCATGGCCCAGGCCGGCATGCGCCGCCGCCCGCACCCGGCGGTAGCGGGTCGAATCCGGCTGCCACTGCAATTGCGCATCGGCAAAGCGCAGCGCCTCGTCGAAGCGGCGGGCCGCCAGCAGCGCCTGGGCATAACCGTCGAGCAAGCCCTGGTGGCGCGGCGAGCGCTGGATGGCCTGGCGATAGACGGCCAGGCCGCCGGCGGTATCGCCACGCGCCAGGCGAATGTCGGCATACAGGCGCTCGATCATCGGCTCCGCCGCCTTGACGCCGCGCGCCTTCTGGATTTGCTCTTCGGCCGCCGCCCAGTCGCGGGCGCGGAACAGCGCGTAAGCCAAACCGTAGCGGGTCGCTTCCTCGGCAGTGAATTTGCGCTCGTCGAGCAAGCGCTTGAAATCGTTCACCGCTTCCACCGGCGTGCCCTGCATGGCCCGCAACTTGGCCCGCACCAGTTGAAACTCGGCGCTATCCGGCACCTGCCGGTATTGCACGTCCATCTCGCGGTTCTGCATGTCGGTCAGACGCTCGCCGGTCAGCGGATGGGTGCGCAGGTAGGCGGTGGCGTTGTTCTCGTAGAGTCGCGTTGCCTTTTGCAGGCTGCCGAAGAAGACGGCCATGCCGCGCACATCGAAACCCGCCTTGCGCAAGGTGTCGAAGCCGAGCCGGTCGGCCTCGCGCTCGAAATTGCGCGAGAAAGCCAGTTGCGCCGAGGCCAGCCCGGCCTGGGTGGCGGCAATCGTTCCCCCCGCCACCTGCGAATTGGAACGCGCCGCCAGCAAGGCCAGGCCCATCGCCAGCATCGAGGCCATGCTCAAATGCCTGGACTGGAATACCTGGCGAGCAATGTGGCGTTGAGTGACGTGGGCGATTTCGTGCGCCATCACGCCAGCCAGTTCCGATTCGGTCTGGGCGGTCAGGATGAGGCCGCTATGCACGCCGATATAACCGCCAGGCAAGGCGAAGGCGTTGATGCTCGGATCGGCGATGGCGAAAAAGGTAAAACCCAGGCCCGGATCGGCGCTGGCGGCAACCAATTTGCTACCCAGCGTGTTGAGATAACCCTCGACGTCGGAATCATCGAGATAGGCCGGTTCGCTCGTGCGAATGTCGTTCATGATCTGCCGCCCGATCTGCTTTTCCATCTGCGGCGACAAGTCGTTGCTGGCGGCATCGCCGAGTTCCGGCAATTCATCGGCGCATAGCGGTTGCAGCGCCAGGGCGCAGGCGAGTATTCCGGCGGTCAGGCGGCGGCTCAGGGTCATGGGTGCTATGATAGCCCACCTCCGCCGCCCCATGCGGCCCGCGCAATGTCCGGCAAAATCTCGTGACACAAACGACACAAAGCAATCTGACCCATTTCGACAGCGCCGGCCAGGCCCACATGGTCGACGTCGGCGGCAAGCACGAAACGGCGCGCCGCGCCCGCGCCGGCGGCAGCATTTTCATGAAGCCGGAAACCCTGGCGCTGATCCGCGACGGCTCGGCGAAAAAGGGCGATGTGCTGGGCATTGCCCGCATCGCGGCGATTCAGGGGGCGAAACGCACCGGCGAGTTGATTCCCCTGTGCCACCCGATCGCCCTCACCCGCGTCGCCGCCGAGTTCGCCATCGACGAGGCCGAATGCGCGGTGCATTGTCAGGTCACTGCCGAATGCTTTGGCCGCACCGGCGTCGAGATGGAAGCGCTGACCGCCGTTTCCGTCGGCCTCTTGACCATCTACGACATGTGCAAGGCGGTCGACCGCGGCATGCGCATCGACAACATCCGCCTCGGCGAAAAACAGGGCGGCAAATCGGGGCACTGGGTCGCGCCCTGAAAACAAAAAAGCCCATCCACATGGATGGGCTTTGGTCTGGCGACAGTCAGCGTCAGGCGCGCTGGATGTTGGAAGCCTGCTTGCCCTTGGGGCCTTGCACGACTTCGAAGGAAACTTTTTCGCCCTCCTTCAGGGTCTTGAAGCCATTCATGTTGATCGCGGAGAAATGGGCGAACAGATCCTCGCTGCCATCATCCGGCGTAATGAAGCCAAAACCCTTGGAATCATTGAACCACTTCACAGTACCGATTGCCATGTTTGGAAAACTTTCTTACAAAAAACGAACAAACTCCGGGTCTCCCCGACTCCCTGTTTGCGCTCAGTGACCCGGTTCATGCAGCAACCTTGATGCAGCTAAAAGCCAAACATCGTTGCTTTCTACGCCAGTTGAATTATGTCGTCAACAAGTATCGTGGCCGCCTGCCGGTTCGACCGGACATTGCGGTTTTTCGCCGACATTGAAAAGGGCGCGCTCTGCCCCGATGATTCCGATTGCCAATTGAACCTGACTGTATAGAATCGGGCGCATGACGACGAAGGTTCATGAAGGCGGACAACTGCAAGCCCAACGAGCAAGGTTGGAACCGCCGAAGATGTACAAGGTGGTGTTGCTGAACGACGATTTCACGCCGATGGATTTTGTCATCGCCGTTTTGCAACGCTTTTTTTCTCTGAATACTGAACAAGCGACGCGCATCATGCTCAAAGTGCATCACGAAGGCCGGGGCGTTTGCGGGGTGTTCCCGCGCGACATCGCTGCCACCAAGGTGGAGCAGGTGAGCGCCTTTGCCCGCCGCCACCAGCACCCGCTCGCCTGCGTCATGGAGGAAAATTGATGATTGCCCAGGAACTCGAAGTCAGCCTGCACATGGCCTTTGTCGAGGCGCGCCAGAAACGCCACGAGTTCATTACCGTCGAGCATCTGCTGCTGGCGCTGATCGACAATCCCTCGGCCGCCGACGCGCTGCGCGCCTGCGGCGCCAGGCCGGATGCGCTGCGCCGGGATCTGACCAATTTCATCAACGAGCACACGCCGACCGTCGCCGGTGGGAACGACATCGACACCCAGCCGACGCTCGGCTTCCAGCGCGTCATCCAGCGCGCCATTCTGCATGTGCAGTCGTCGGGCAAAAAAGAAGTCAACGGCGCCAACGTGCTGATCGCCATTTTTGGCGAGAAGGATTCGCATGCCGTGTATTTTCTGCAAAAGCAGGCGGTGACGCGCCTCGACGTGGTCAATTACGTCGCCCACGGCATCAGCAAGGTGCCGCAGCAAAAGGCCCATGCCGAGGGCGAATCGGCCGAGGGCGAAGGCGACAAGGAAGCCGGGCCGCTGGAGCAATACACCATCAACCTCAACGCCCTGGCGCTACAAGGCAAGATCGACCCGCTGATCGGCCGCGACCGGGAACTGGAGCGCGTCATCCAGACCCTGTGCCGGCGGCGCAAGAACAATCCGCTCCTGGTCGGCGAGGCCGGCGTCGGCAAGACGGCGATCGCCGAGGGCCTGGCCCGGCGCATCGTCGAGAACGACGTGCCGGAGATTCTGGCCAAGGCCAACGTCTATTCGCTGGACATGGGGGCGCTCTTGGCCGGCACCAAGTATCGCGGCGATTTCGAGCAGCGTTTGAAAGGCGTGCTCAAGCAACTGGGCAATAACCCGGAGGCGATTCTGTTCATCGACGAAATTCATACCCTGATCGGGGCCGGTTCCGCCTCCGGCGGCACGCTCGACGCCTCCAACCTGTTGAAGCCGGCGCTGTCCACCGGCCAGTTGAAGTGCATCGGGGCGACGACCTACACCGAATTTCGCGGCATTTTCGAGAAGGACAGCGCACTTTCCCGGCGCTTCCAGAAAATCGACGTGACCGAGCCGTCGGTGGCCGAGACGGTGGAGATTCTCAAGGGGCTGAAGGCGCGTTTCGAGGCGCACCACGGCATCAAGTATTCGGCGACGGCCATTTCATCGGCGGCCGAACTGTCGGCCCGCTACATCACCGACCGCCATCTACCCGACAAGGCCATCGACGTCATCGACGAAGCCGGGGCCGCCCAGCGCATCCTGCCCAAGTCGAAGCAGAAAAAGACCATCAGCAAGACCGACATCGAGGAAATCGTCGCCAAGATCGCCCGCATTCCGTCGCAACACGTGACGCTGGACGACCGCGGCGCGCTGAAAAACCTCGACCGCGACCTCAAAGCCGTCGTTTTCGGCCAGGACAAGGCCATCGACGCGCTGACGCGGGCGATCAGGATGGCCCGCTCCGGGCTGGGCCACCCGGATAAACCCATCGGCTCCTTCCTGTTCAGCGGCCCGACCGGCGTCGGCAAGACCGAGGTCGCCCGGCAACTGGCTTATTGCATGGGCATCGAATTGCTGCGCTTCGACATGAGCGAATACATGGAGCGCCACGCCGTCTCGCGGCTGATTGGTGCGCCGCCGGGCTACGTCGGCTTCGAGCAGGGCGGCCTGTTGACCGAGGCGGTCACCAAAAAACCGTATTGCGTGCTGCTGCTCGACGAGATCGAAAAAGCCCACCCGGATATTTTCAACATCCTGCTGCAAGTGATGGATCACGGCGCGCTGACCGACAACAACGGGCGCAAGGCCGATTTTCGCAATGTCGTCATCATCATGACCACCAATGCCGGGGCCGCCGACCTGCAAAAATCCAGCATGGGCTTCACCAGCAGCCGGCAGGTCGGCGACGAAATGGCCGAAATCAAGCGGCTGTTCACGCCGGAATTCCGCAATCGCCTGGATGCCACCATCTCTTTCGCGCCGCTCGATCACGACATCATCCTGCGCGTCGTCGACAAGTTCCTGATGCAGCTTGAAGAACAGTTGCACGAGAAGAAGGTCGAGGCTCATTTCACCGAGGCGGTCAAGGAACATCTGGCCGAAAAAGGCTTCGACCCGTTGATGGGCGCGCGACCGATGGCCCGCCTGATCCAGGACACGATCCGCTCGGCGCTGGCCGACGAACTGCTGTTCGGCCGCCTGGCCAGCGGCGGCGAGGTCACCGTCGACCTCGACGCCGAAGGCAAGATTCGCCTCGATTTCGCCGAAGAAAAGAGCGAAGCCGCCGTCGCCTGATCCACCCTCATATCAACAAGCCATGCGCCGCATGGCTTTTTTTCTGCCAGGGAGATAAACCATGACCTTCAAAACCCCCGACCTCTGCGACGCCCATGAAGCCGAACTCGGTAAAAGCCTCTTCGTCGTCGCCCCGATGTTCCAGCGTTACGGCAGCAAAGCCAGCTTCAGCGGCCAGATCGCCACGCTCAAGTTGTTCGAGGACAACTCGCTGGTGCGTGAAGCCTTTGCCGAAAACGGCCAGGGCAAGGTGCTGGTCATCGACGGCGGCGGCTCGCTGCGCTGCGCCCTGGTCGGCGACCAGTTGGCGATCCTGGCCGCCAAAAACGGCTGGGCCGGCGTCGTGGTGTACGGCTGTATCCGCGATTCGGGCGACATCGCCGGCATCGCCCTCGGCGTGCGCGCGCTCAACACGCATCCGCAAAAAAGCATCAAAAAAGGCGTCGGCGAACGCAACATCGCCGTCACCTTCGGCGGCGTCACCTTCAACCCCGGCGAATGGTTGTATGCCGACGAGGACGGCGTGCTGGTCTCCAGCCGGCCGCTGCTTTAACCTAAAAACCGTAGTTGACCGCTTGTGATCCTTGCGAAATCCGCATGAGCACAACCTTTCCCGGCTTTGATGAGCGTCGCCATTTGGGTGAAGCCGCTACGCCTTGCCAGTCCACCCGATGACGGCCTGCTCAGGCGCGTCCAACCACGGTTTTTAGGTTTAATCGAACCGTCGCAGCGACAGGCTGACCGACAACTGCGCGCCAAGCCAGCCGAGCAGCGCGCCGCCGAGGGCGAGCACGGCCACGCCGTGAGCGGCCGGCGCTTGCAGGGCGAAAGCGGCGCCGTAAAGCGCCGCCAGTTCGCCGGCCGGCCCGTTGAGCAGGCGCAGTCCGCCCAGCACCAGAGCGGCGGCGAGCAGGCCGCCCAAAGCGCCCTGTAGCGCGCCGTAGTAGTAAAACGGCCGGCGGATGAAGGCGTCGGTGGCGCCGATCATTCGCGCCACCTCGATTTCGGCGGCCTGGGCCATGACTTGCAGGCGGATGGTGTTGAAGGTGACGGCCACCAGCCCGGCGGCGAACAGCCCGGCAAGCAGCGCCAGGGCCAGCCGGCCAAGACGCAGGAAGGCGTCGAAGCGTTTGACCCAGGCCGAGTCGAGTTGCACGTGGGCGACTTTCGGCCAACGGCTCAGTTCCTGGCCAAGGGCTTCAAGGGCTGCTGGTTCGGTGTCTTTCGGTTCAATGACGAAAGCGTCGGGCAAGGGATTGCGCGGCAGGCTGGCGACGATTTCGGCCATGCCCTCGGCTTGCTGCAAGCGTTGCAGGGCCTCTTCGCGCGGCACGAAACGCCAGCCGAGGCCGCCGGCCTGGCGTAGCCGGTTTTGGATTTCGTCGGCGTCCTTGCGGCTGGCGCTGGTTTCCATGAACACGCTGATCTGCTTGACGCCGGCGGCGCGGCTGCCGAGTTCGCGCAAATTATCGAGCAGCACGTAGCCGAAAGCCGGCAAGGTCAGCGCAATGCCGATCACCAGCAGCGACAGCACGGTGCTCATCGGCGTTGCGAACAGCCGGCGGAAGGCGCTCGCCAGCGCGGCGCGGTGCTGGGTCAGCCAGGCGCTCACAGCAGCCTCCCGCGATCCAGGCGAAGGACATTCGGATGGTAGCGCCCGATCCAGCTTTCATCATGGGTGGCGACGACGACGGTGACGCCGACGCGATGAAAATCGGCGAACAGATCGAGAATGGCGCGCGCTGATTCGGCGTCGAGATTGGCGGTCGGCTCGTCGGCCAGCAGCACGGTGGGCCGATTGACCACGGCGCGGGCGATGGCCAGGCGCTGCTGCTCGCCGCCGGAAAGGGCGATCGGGTTGGCCTTCTCGCGCGCCAGCAACCCGACCTTGTCGAGCGCCGCCTGGGCGCGGCGGATGGCGTCGCGGCGCGGCAGGCCGGCGATCAACAGCGGCAGCAGCACGTTATCCAGCGCGCTGCGGTCGAACAACAATTTCTGATCCTGAAAAACCAGACCGAAATGCCGGCGCACGTAGGGAATGGCGCTGCGCCGCAGGGCCGACAGGTTCTGCCCGCCGACCACCAGACTGCCGGCGGTGGGCCGTTCGATGGCGGCGATCAGCTTGACCAGCGTCGTCTTGCCGGCCCCGGAATGGCCGCCGATCAGCACCATCTGCCCGGCGCTGATCTCGAAGCTGACATCGCGCACGGCCTCGAAGCCGCCGGGGTAGCGTTTGGTCAGGTTGCTGGCGACGATCATGGATAAGGGGTAAGGCGGCGGTGAATTCGTTCGGGTTGAGTGCAACTCAGGCTGACCATACGCGGAGCGGGCAATGCTCAGTGGCCCGTGTGAAATCCTTGTCGGTCGTAAGCAGTATCACATCGTGCCGAATACAAAGCTGTGCCAGCAAAGCGTCGACGGTACCGAGTTGGACGCCTGCACGGCGGCAGGTGTTGCGCAAGATCGCTGCGTTGATGTGGTCATCCCGGTCAGGCTGGAGGAGCGGCAAGGCGGCAAAGCGTTCGACAATCTGGGTCTGCGCCCTGGGGCCGAGGAAACCCTGTAAAAGTTCCTGCAGAATCAGCCCGGTCGTAACGATGATTTCTGAACCCAGCAACGCCTTCTTGAGTTGCTGCACCTGCGGTTCGCTGGCCTGAATGTCGCGGCGAAGCGCCAGCGACCAAACACTGGTATCGACGAGAAGGGTCATTGGCTACGCGACCGTTCCGCCTTGTAGTCGAACGATGTATCCCACTCGAATTTCCCGAACAGATCCGCCACCCGCTGCTGTTCCCGGCGGGCAATGAACTCCAGTAACGCCTTGGTGACGGTGGCTCTTTTCGTGCGCTCGCCACTGACTTGAACGGCTCGTTCGAGGATGTTCGGATCGATTGCCAGGTTGGTAGCCATGTGTAACTCCTTGTGCGTGATTCTACACAGACAGCGCACCCAACGCCACCGGAAGGTTGGAATGGCGGTTTGAGTCATCCACTACAACGTTTACTCAAACAACGCCTCAACAAAATCCCTGGCCGAAAAAGGCCGCAGATCGTCAATCTGCTCGCCGATGCCGATGAAGCGGATCGGTTTCGGGCATTGGCGGGCGATGGCTGCAATAACGCCGCCCTTGGCGGTGCCGTCGAGTTTGGTGACGATGAGGCCGGTGACGTGGATGGCCTTGTCGAAGGCCCTGACTTGGGCCAGCGCGTTTTGGCCGATGTTGGCGTCGAGCACCAGGAGCGTCTCGTGCGGGCCGTCCGGCTCCACTTTTTGAATCACCCGGCGGACTTTGGCGATTTCTTCCATCAGGTGCAGTTGGGTGGGGAGCCGCCCGGCGGTGTCGGCCAGCACGATGTCGATGTTGCGCGCTTTGGCGGCGGAGATGGCGTCGTAGATCACCGCTGCCGGGTCGCCTGATTCCTGGGCGATGACCGTGACGTTGTTGCGCTCGCCCCAGGTTTGCAACTGCTCGCGGGCGGCGGCGCGGAAGGTGTCGCCGGCGGCCAGCAGCACGCTTTTGCCCTGGCTCTGGAAATATTTGGCGAGTTTGCCGATGGAAGTCGTCTTGCCCGCGCCGTTGACGCCGGCGATCATGATGACGTAGGGCCGATGGTTACCATGATCGCTGCCGATTTCGAGCGGCTGTTCCAGCGGTTGCAGGGTTTCGAGCAGCGCTGCGGCCAGCGCCTGCTGGATCGCCTCGGGCGTTTCCAGCTTGTCGCGTTTGGCGGCTTTCTTCAATTCGTCGAGCAAGTGAGTGGTCGCTTCGATGCCAACATCCGAAGTGAGCAACAGGCTTTCCAGTTCTTCGAGCAATTCGTCGTCGACCTTGCCGCGGGCGAAGATCGACTTGAGCTTGCCGCCCCACTGGGCGCGGGTGCGGGCCAAGCCCTGGAACAGGCGTTCGCGCCACGAGGGCGCAGCAGGCGTGGGTGCAGAAGCGGCGGCGGATTCGTCCTTGACATCCGGCGCGGTTTTTTTCAGGAAACTGAACATGGAAACTGGGGTCTCAGGGCAGGCTGACAAGCAGGCGGCAAGCCGTTAAGATGCCGTGCGAATCAAAGCAAATCAGCCCCAGATTTTAGCAGAGAGCACCTATCCCCATGCGCATACGACTTCAACTTCTCATTGCCTTGCTTGGCCCCTGGCTGCTCGGCGCGGCCTTGGCCAACCCTTACGAAACCACGCTGGACAACGGTCTGCGCATCATCGTCAAGGAGGATCGCCGGGCGCCGACCGCCGTCCAGATGGTCTGGTACCGGATCGGCGGCATGGACGAAACCGATGGCAGTTCCGGCGTCGCCCACGTGCTCGAACACATGATGTTCAAAGGGACGCCGAGCGTCGGGCCGGGCGAATTCAGCAAGCGCGTAGCCGCTGCCGGCGGTCGCGACAACGCTTTTACCAGCCGCGATTACACGGCCTACTTCCAGCAGATCCCGAAGGAAAAACTGGCCGAGATGATGCAGCTCGAGGCCGACCGCATGCGCCACCTCAATGTCGATCCCAAGGAATTCGCCCAGGAAATCAAGGTGGTCATGGAGGAGCGCCGCATGCGCACCGACGACAACCCGCACGCCAAGCTGTTCGAGCAGATGAACGCCGTCGCCTTCATGGCCCACCCGTACCGGCGGCCGATCATCGGCTGGATGAGCGATCTGGAGGCCATGACCGCCGCCGACGCGAGAGCCTGGTATGACGCCTGGTACGTGCCCAACAACGCTTATGTGGTGATCTCCGGCGACGTCGACCACAACGAGGTTTTTGCGCTGGCGAAAAAATATTACGGCCCGCTCGCCAGCCGCCCGCTGCCACAACGCCGGATCACGGCCGAGCCGCTCCAGGAAGGGCCGCGCCACATCACGGTCAAGGCCCCGGCCGAACTGCCGATGCTGGTCATGGGCTACAAGGCGCCGGTGCTGCGCGACATCGACAAGGACAGCGACCCTTACGCGCTGCAAATGTTGGCCGCCATTCTCGATGGCCACGATGCCGCCCGCTTCAACAAAAAACTGGTGCGCGAGGACAAGGTGGCGCTGTCGGCGGGCGTCGATTACGACACCACGGCGCGCGGGCCGGGCATGTTCTACCTCTCCGGCACGCCCTCCGCCGGCAAGACGGTGGCCGATCTCGAAGCGGCCTTGCGCGCCGAGATCGCGCGCGTGCGCCAGGAGGGCGTCAGTGACGCCGAATTGAAGCGGGCCAAGGCGCAACTGCTGGCCAGCGAGGTGTACAAACTCGATTCGGTGTTCGGTCAGGCCATGGAAATCGGCCAGATCGAAGCGGTCGGCCTCTCCTACCGCCTGCTCGACCGCATGCGGGAAAAACTCCAGGCGGTCAGCGCCGCCGAGGTGCAGGCGGTGGCCGGCAAGTATTTCAATGACGACACGCTGACCATCGGCGTGCTCGACCCGCAACCGCTGGACAGCAAGCCGCATCGCCCAACCTTGCCGACCCGCCACTGATGAGCCGCGCCATGATCCGTCCGTTTTTTCGTCTGTTGACCATATTCCTCGTCTTGCTCGCCGCCCTGCCGGCTGCCGCCGGCGTCGCCATCGAACACTGGACCACCGCCGCTGGCGCGCGCGTCCAGTTCGTCGCCAGCCGCGGCTTGCCGATGCTCGATATTCAGGTCGATTTCGCCGCCGGCTCGATGTTCGACCCGGCCGGCAAATCCGGCCTCGCCGCCCTGACCCACGCCCTGCTCGATCTTGGCGCGGGTTCTCGCGACGAAACCGCCATCGCCGAGGAACTGGCCGACATCGGCGCGCAGTTGGGCGGCGGCGTCGACACCGATCGCGCCAGCGTCTCCCTGCGCACCCTGTCGGCCCCGGACAAGCAGGCGGCGGCCATCGACATCCTGCGCACGGCGCTCGCCCAGCCGCGCTTCGAGGCCGCCATTCTCGAACGCGAGAAAACGCGCACCATCGCCGGCCTCAAGGAGGCCATGACCCGGCCCGACAGCATCGCCGGCAAGGCGTTCTGGGCCGCCCTCTACCCGGATCATCCCTACGGCCGCCAGGCGACGCCGGAATCGGTCGCCACCCTGAGCCGCGACGATCTGGCCGCCTTCCATGCCCGCCACTACACCGCCGCCAACGCCAGCATCACGCTGGTCGGCGACCTGTCGCGGGGCGAGGCGGAACAGATCGCCGAGCAGATTGCCGCCAGTCTGCCGCCCGGCGCAGCGATTCCGCTGCCGCCGGCCCCGGCGGTCGGGGCGGGCGGCACCACGGCCATCGCCCATCCGGCGACGCAGGCGCATATCCACCTCGGCCTGCCGGCCATCGAGCGCGGCAACCCCGACTTCTTCCCGCTGCTGGTCGGCAATTACACGCTCGGCGGCGGCGGCTTCGTCTCGCGTCTGATGCAGGAAGTGCGCGAAAAGCGCGGCTACGCCTACAGCGTGTACAGCTACTTCATGCCGCTGAAGCAGGCCGGCCCCTTCCAGATCGGCTTGCAGACCAAGCGCAGCCAGGCCGGCGAGGCCATCGGGCTGGTGCTTGAGACGCTCGACCGCTTCCTCGCCGACGGCCCGAGCGAGGCGGAACTGGCCGCCGCCAAGGCCAACCTGAGCGGCAGCTTCCCGTTGCGTCTGGACAGCAACCGCAAGATTCTCGACAACGTCGCGGTCATCGGCTTCTACGGCTTGCCGTTCGATTACCTCGACCGTTACCAGGAACGGGTCAAGGCCGTCACCGCCGCCGAGGTCAAGGCCGCCTTCGCCCGCCACGTCCAGCCGCAGGCGCTGCGCATCGTGACCGTCGCCGCCGATTGAACACCGTCCGCATCATCGGCGGCCGTTTTCGCCGCCGTCTGCTGAAATTTCCCGACAGCGAAGGTCTGCGTCCGACGCCGGATCGTGTGCGTGAAACGCTGTTCAACTGGCTGGGTCAGGCACTCGATGGCCAGCACTGCCTCGACCTGTTCGCCGGTAGCGGCGCGCTCGGTTTCGAGGCCGCTTCGCGCGGCGCGGCGCGGGTGGTGATGGTGGAAAAAGCGCCGCGCGCGCTGGCGGCGCTGCAAGAAAATTACGCTTTGCTGCAAAAACCGCCGACGGTAGAGATCGTGCGCGGGGATGCGCTACAATATCTCGCTTCGACCCAAGCGAAATTCGACCTGATTTTTCTCGATCCGCCTTATCAATCCGGCTGGATCGACCGCCTGGAGGGGGTTTTACCGGCGGTTCTGAATGAGGATGCGGCGATTTACGTCGAGGCGGAACACGACATCACAGCGCTTGGCGACTGGCGAACCATCCGCCAGGGCCAGGCGGGGGAAGTTCATTTTCACCTGTTGCGGCGGTTGGCTTGAGCAAACTTCATCATTGCACGGCAATCTATTCCGGCACCTTCGACCCCATCACCCGCGGGCATGAGGATCTGGCCCGGCGCGCCGCCAATCTGTTCGACAAGGTGATTCTGGGCATTGCCGAAAGTCAGTCCAAGCAGCCGCGCTTTTCGCTGACGGAGCGGGTCGACATGGCGAAAGAAATTCTGCATGACATCCCCAATCTCGAAATCATCGGTTTCGACACGCTGCTGATGAATTTCGCGCGCGCCCAGGGTGCCCGGGTCATCGTTCGCGGCCTGCGCGCGGTATCCGATTTTGAATACGAGTTTCAGATGGCGGGCATGAATCGCAGCCTCCACCCGGAGATCGAAACGGTGTTTCTGACGCCGGGTGAGCAGTACATGTTCATTTCCGCCACCATGGTCCGAGAAATCGCCCGCTTTGGCGGCGACATCAGCAAATTTGTCCAACCTTGTGTCGAAAAGCGCCTGCGGGCGATGACCACCGCTTAACCGAAAGAGGAAAACCATGTCCCTGATGATTACCGATGAATGTATCAACTGCGACGTCTGCGAGCCGGAGTGCCCGAACGAGGCCATCTCCCAGGGCGACGAGATTTACCAGATCGACCCCGGCAAGTGCACCGAGTGCGTCGGCCACTATGACGAGCCGCAGTGCGTCCAGGTCTGCCCGGTGGATTGCATCCCGAAAGACCCCGGCAACGTCGAAAGCGAAGCGACGCTCTGGGCCAAGTACGAAAAGCTGACGGGCAACAAGCGGCCCTGAACGAGCGCCGCCGTAGCAACAAAAACCCGCGTCTGGCGCGGGTTTTTGTTGCCCGTCGAGGCCGTTTCAGGCAGCCTCGCGCTCCGTTGTCGTTTCGGCCGGCCGCAGCAGTTCGCCGATGCGAGCGGCAAGCACATTGAGTTCCTCGATCTGCTGCAACAGATCCTCCTCGACGCCATCCAGTTCGCTGATCCGGTCTTCCAGCGTGTCGGTTGCCTGGTGGATGCGCTTGATGCTTTCCAGCCGCCGTTTCAACTGGATCTGGTGCTCGCGGACCTGGGTTTCCATCGGCGCCATGATCGCCTTGAGCCAGGTCTCGGCATCGCGGTTGGCGTGCTCGAAAGCGTGACGAGCCTGCAATGCCACTTCCTCGAAAAATTTCTGGGTGATGTTCTTCTTGTCTGTCGTCATCAGGCTGACCACGGTGTTCAGATGATTACCGCACCAGATTTCCAGGCGGTCGAGTTCCTTCTGGTAACGCAGCAATGAAAAGGTCGTCGGCGTTCCCAGCTTGAGTCCGTGCTCGACGGCGAAGCGCTTGTAGACCGCCGCCATCATCGCCAGAATCTCGTTGACCTCCTGGTTTGAGCGGGTCAGCGCCTGGCGCGCCTGGGCGAAGAAGCGCTTCATGGCGCCCGACAGCGCTGTGGAGAACGTGGCTTCGAGCATCACGGCGCGGGTTTCATGCGTCAATTGCCGCAGCGTGTCGAGGCCGAGGTGGCTGAACAGTTTGTTGGTCAGCGTCGAGAACACGCTGCGCACGGCGTAATAGCGTTGCAGGCCGGCCTCGAATTCCTCCTTCTCGGCGCGCACCTTGCCCATCATGTATTCGACGACGCCCTTGTTCTTGCCACGCAGTTCGGTCAATTCGGCCAGTTGCTCGCGCAGGCCCGCCAGGCGGGCAGCGAGCAAGCCGCGCACGGTCCGGTTGACATCGCCGAATTCGCTCTCGGTGTTGTCGCAGACGATGTCGCGCTTGGCCGGAATCAGTTCCCCGGACAGCGCCGTCTCCAGCCGTTCGAGCCGGCTGCGTTCGAGCAGGGCGGCGTCGCCGGTGATCTTGGCGACCAGTCCCTTTTGCGCCGAGACCGGAAAGACCTGGCTCGGCGGCAGATCGAGCAGGTTGGCGCTGGTGTCGACCTGGCGTTGAATTTCGGCGTCGATTTCCGCGGTGGTTTTCAGTTCGTCCCACTGCCCGTCGATCTTGTTGAGCACGACCATGCAGCCGCGCCGGGCGGTGCCGCCGGCGCGGATGTGGTCGCGCCAGATGGTCATGTCCGACTGCGTGACGCCGGTGTCGGCGCCGAGGATGAACAGCACGGCATGGGCGTTCGGCAAGAGCGACAGGGTCAACTCCGGCTCGGCGCCGATGGCGTTGAGGCCGGGCGTGTCGAGAATAATCAGGCCCTGTTTGAGCAAGGGGTGCGGGAAGTTGATGACGGCATGACGCCAGCGCGGTATTTCGACCTGGCCGTCATCGTCGATCCGGTAGAAATCGAGGTCGTCGGCGCCGACCGAGAAACCGAGGCGGGTCGCCTCCGCGGGCGTGACGCGGATCGTTTCGCTGACCTGGCGCAGCGCATCCTGCATCGTGTCCGGCGCTTCGACATCGAAAGCGATGACTTTCCATTCCTCGGGAAAGCGCTTGTATTCGGCAATGCCCGAACTGGCGGCGCGCGTCTCGATCGGCAGCAGTTCGATGCCGGGCGGCTTGGCGGCGTCGTACAGCAACTCGGTCGGACACATCGTGGTGCGGCCGGCCGACGAGGGCAGCATGCGGGTGCCGTATTCGGCGAAAAAGATGGCGTTGATGAGTTCCGACTTGCCGCGCGAGAACTCGGCGACGAAGGCGACGTTGAGGCGATCC
>Ga0209629_10000711_pt1 | contig 19080 bp, 12 predicted proteins | sample TergutCu122P5_FD_187286 | JGI IMG/M metagenome (GOLD analysis project Ga0209629, IMG submission 187286) | Cubitermes ugandensis P5 segment gut microbial communities from Kakamega Forest, Kenya - Cu122 P5 (SPAdes) (version 2) | ecosystem: Host-associated > Arthropoda: Insects > Digestive system...
ACAGATTCGTGATTATTTTAAATAAAATATTTCTATTCATAACATAGTTTTAAGACAGTTTCATAGCTTCTTCCAAAGCGAGGTTTCCAGACAGTGCGATGTAGCTTCCTGTTTCACCTTCAATATATTCTCGTTTCCTTAAGTTCATCTCGTAGCTGACTAGGCTCCTTTCTAGTATTTGTTGTCTCTTCTATATTTCTTACAATAATGTTCTTAAGAAGGCAGTTTCCTATGTAATGAATGTTAAATTAGATTATACATTATTCATTTACATGTTAATCTAAATTATAAGTAGATTTATAAAACTTGATACTTGTACAAAGTAACAGTTGCTCACCGATGTAGAAAGTAGCAACTCAGCGGTTTATTGCACTCAGAAGTATTCCTACCGCTAACGTGGAGTATTATTTCATTCAACTGTGAAAGAATGTTTGACACAGCATCTTGCCGTTATTTAAACCAACATCCACTAGAAATTGTGCTCTCACACACACGTTCTTACGACGCACGCAACGAAACTTTAAATGTTGGTAGCTACATATCCAGAGAAGAAGAATTTTTATATTGTAAAATTGCTAAAGTCTGACTTAAATGTGTGTAACAATTATCTGTCTTCTCATATTACCAGGTGAGCTGTGTTGATTGTATTCAAATTATATGCGTTGCGTAAAATTTCTTTAGGCAAAAATATTCCAAATTCCATATTACGTATTTACAAACGTGAGCAGTAAAAAGGCAAGATAGTTATTTGGTAAATTTACTAACTATTCTATAACCTAACCTCTAATTCCAAATTTTACATAACTTTTATTAGTGAACATATAATATAATAGAAATTTAATGACTAAACCATTTTATCATTGAGTTCTTATATTTATTAAGTCGCTAGACTTTGGTGGCAGCAAAAATTGATAGAGGTATTTATATTTCCCTCGCCTGTTGTGAATGTCTCAGTAAAATTAGGTGGAATACCAGCCCCTTTTCAGACATCCATTACACCTGTAGAGATGTGACCAATCCAATAAGCCTTCATTCGAAGGATGTTCGTTCCTCCCTTGCTCTATGTAATACTTCTTCATTTTTTTTACCCTTGTTCCAAGTAAAAACATCTTTACAGAATTTGGATATTTTCTCAAAATTATATATATCACAATTACTTCAGAACCCAATTTCTAACAGGCGGAGAGACAACAGATACTGCCAAGCACAATTTATCAAGCCTACCTAATTTGTTTTACAGGTGTCTAATTCTATATCATATCTGTTAGTATAACAATTACTGTTGTTTGATTTTTGTGAAAAAAAAACTTTACTTAGTTTAAGAGCTGTATGCATTAAACTTGTTCGTTACAAGTCAAACTTTCGCATAGTTGTCATTGTAATTGTTGATTTAAAACCAATAACTTTATAAAATACTTTACATAAGTAAATGTTAAGTCTGTCAATGTGCTTAAGTGAGTAAGAGGCCATGAGCCATGTGGTTGATTCATAGAATTCCACACATTCTGAATCTAGGCAACATATGGAGGAAAGTTGTCAGTTTCACGTATCAGACCGTTTTCTACCCAGGAAAAGGGCATGCAAGCCATTTAATAGTGGATTGCGTGGGCCTCAGTGTCCGTCTGGGCACTTCGATTTGGAGGGGGGGGGACCTTTCCTTCTACCTGCCAGAAATCGAACCACCAATCCTCGAACGTCTAGTCCCTAGCCTAGTAATTATACAGACTGAGATATCCCCGCTTATTTTTTATATATGTTTCCCCATATTTATATTCCCAGCTCCAATGGCGTAAGTTTTATACGAAGTTCTTTGAGAATGATTAAAATTCTTTAGTTTATCGGGGACACGTCCACAGATAGCAATAAGATCTCAAAACCCTATTTGGAAGGAAATTGTATAAAGAAAAGCAACAGAACTTTTGGGGATATCATCTGCAAGCACCAACCTTCGAAGGGTCATTAATGCTGTATCATAGACTGGCCTCCTTTTAGCATAGTGTCACTTTAGAATGTCAATACCGGAAGGGAAGTCAGCTATCTGAAGCTTGACCAGTAATTGATTTTCAGGTGAAAGCAGTAATCGACCCGCCTAGCTGCCGGCCAAGGTTAGCCTTAACTGAAACTCTAGTAGGCTCCTTAGAGACTGGAGCGCAAAGCCAAACAAAATTCGAGTGGCCTGGCCCAATCTATTCCGACGGCCACGTGCAGGACTGAGAAGTTCACATGAAATGTTGAGTGCGCAATATGATCCTACCAGATAAGATGCCACAATTCTGTATTAAGGATGATAAATACTTCAGAAGGGTAATAAAACTGGTCTTTAACTTGTAATTTGACCACAGATTCACAAAAGAAAGTGAAATTTTAGAAATAAGTGGCCTTTATCCGTGTATTTTAATAGAACACGCAGATGATATGTACAGGGGTGCTGATAAGTCCTTAGCCCGACCTACTTCCCGATGTATCTTGTTTGATGGTGAGAATATTTTTTTGATGCTAGTCTTATTACACAGAGGGGTGCAAAAGTAGGTATACAGTTATAAGAGTTATACAGAGTATAGATGTACGTATACCTACTTTTGCACCCCTCTGTATATATATATATATATATAGTACTAATATTCCTCCAATTATGATTATAAATAGGATATATGAAACTCTAAATATTATGTCGTTGTAGCTTGTTTCCTTCCTGGTCGGGCTAAGGACTTATCAGCACCCCTGTAAGTACGTGAGGCCTGAACACGTTTATAGGACACAACACGTCACAACGTGTATGGCGTTTTGTTTAGACTCGTAACAATATGAACATAAAACGCAAAAATTCTTTGTTTTAATTCGATTCGTGGAAAAGGTACATATTTTTATGCACTCCACAACATCCAGAAATTCTGCAGGAACAAAAATTAGCGCCATTTTCTATGTTTATAGGGGTGTGTCTCAATTGTCTTCGAAGACAGTGGTCTCAGTGCCTGAACCCACACTGCTCGGAAAGCGGATATAGAACCACTTCACGAAACGATGCAAAACTGAGCCCAAGATTTTCGTTCGTTCTATCTGTACTTTGTCCGGTTGGAACAACTCAAATGCTGTGCAGATGTTCGTAAAATTTGACACTGAGTAGTTTTAATCACTAAGCTACTCACTGCAATAAAACAAAGTCTGTCTGGCAACGCCTGCAAATGGATGAGTTTTTCACTGTCTGCTGCCCTACTACACACGTCACGAAGAGCCAGTAGGCTGGTGCCATGCCTCGGTGCTGGCTGTCATCTACTGCTTGATAAGGTTCGCCAGATTGTTGCTCGAAGCCGGTTAAAGTTAAAAGAAGTGACAAGTATACAAATTGAGACCCAACTCAGATCTTCGAAAGCACAAGAAGAACGGATATCGGGAAGTATTCGTTTGTAAATATGACCATTAAAAACTGGAACCAACTACCTGCAAAAGCATTAGGGACTTTCTCATGTAAACCCAAGATTTTTAGAAACAGAGTTAGGAAAGCAATTCTAAGCCGGGTAAAATGAAAGGAATATAAGTGTGGTAAAAATCATCTAAAAAGTGCAGTGAAGTGAAGTGAGATGAATTGTAATGATGAGAATTGAAATAATAATAATAATAATAATAATAATAATAATAATAAACTGCAATTGGTTTGTCACCCGGTGGCAGTGGTTATTTTACATGTACACAAATATGAAAAAAAGTAACTAGAAAGTCTAAGTCGGGAGGGCTACATGAGAAGCATGTAGTAGCAACTTGGAAACTTGGGAACCATCTCAGCATTCGCTTATAGACAGAGGGAAACCAAGAAAAACCTTTGTCGAGGTGGCCGGTAGCATGACCTTCCGGATACTGACTTCTAGCCAGCAGTCCGGCATCTAAAGTAAGAACAACAATACACACATAGTATAACAAATAAAAATAAGATAAACAAATACACAAAAGATGACAACAATACACGCAAGACAAATACGGTTAACAAAAACGCACGTAAACAAAACAAAGAAAGTACTGTATATAGTTTCTAATATTTTTCCCCACCATATTGCACATACACTTTTTTACCCCAGTCCTTCGATATTCACCACTTTACCACCCATATATATCCTTCCCATTACACCCCGCTTTCACCTCTTCCCTACGTTGCACTTCACTACACTTCCCTTCACTTCACTTCACTACACTTCCCTTCACTTCACTTCACTACACTTTTTTACACTTTTAGATGATTTTCACTTCAATTCGCTTCACGTCACTTCACTTCCTTTCACTACACAATGAAACGGTAGGAAATTTAAATGGAGTTAAGAAAAATGAGAGGGTAGTGAAGTGTAGTTGGATGAAGTTTAAATGAGAGGAAGTGAAGTGTCGACAAGTGTAGCGAAGTGGAGTTAAGTGTCATTGGGTGAAGTGTAGTGAAGTGTAGTGAAGGTCTTAGTAACAGGGTGCCTAACATTATTAAAAGATACATAGATCATATGAAGTTTGTTGCTTATATGGCTTTGCGTTTATCACATTCTTTCATGTTCTTTTGGTTCCATGTTTTTCTCATTGTATATATGGTTGCATGGTTTGTATGCTCTTGTTTAATTTTGTAAATTATGTATTTTTATTTTTATGTTAATATATTCTTATTGTTATGTATGTTCTATTCTGTATATTATGTTTTCATCGTGCCAACTGGCACTCGTCGGCTATCCTAACTGAGGGTTTTCCGTGCTTTTTCCTCAGTTGTAAGGCAAATGCCAGAGTATAACTCGCAAAAATGGGGCACGGCCCACACTCTTGCCCATTCGGCGATAATTTTTACGCGGTTAGTTCATCGTTAATTTTAGTCTGACCAATCTAGGCTCAAATCCCACAAAGCCTTCCAACCAAAGTTGTTAATTGTTTTGTTCTATGCACCGTTTGTCTGTAAATGTGTACTGTACTACTGCCACCGAGTATCAACCCACTTGCAGTTAACAAATATATCATATCATATCATATATCATTAACAACTGTCATTGGCGTCCGAACAGGGGAAGTAGCTATATTAGTAAGTCTTGATGTGGAAGCGGCGTTCAACGCGGCCTGGTGGTCCGCCATTTTGAAAAGTCTCAATGACAGTCTATGTCCCAGGAACCTGCAAAACCTGGCGAGAAGCTATTTTAGCAATCGACGTGCAACCTTACAAACCAACAATATCAAAATTGATGCGAAAATTACAAGAGGCTGCCCCCAGGGCTCATGTTGTGGACCCGGGATGTGGAATATCTTCTACAATTCACTCCGGAATCTTAACTTTACGCACCGAACCAAAACAATCGCATTCGCCGATGATTTGTTTCTCGCAATAAGAGGAAGGACAGTAACGGAAGCGGAAAACATGGCGAACATCGAACTAACAAAAATAGCAGCATGGGCAAGGGACAACAAAATACATTTCAATGAACAAAAGTAAAAAACCATCTTAATATCTAGAAGAAGACGAAAAGAGCAGAAGGACTTGACGATATATTTGAATTCCCGCCCACTCCCACAGGTGCAAAGCCTAAAATACCGAAACAAATATATAAAATACTTCATACAGTTTACTAACTCAATAGACTTTACGAAATTGTGAGCCTAGAAACCTGAAAAAATAAGTGCATATAAGTGAACAATCAATAACACAACTAAATATCCATAGCTATACTTATATTGATACGAACATAAAGACTACACGAACATATGGTGAAATAAGTGCGGACATAACGTAACATGCACAACACCCACAACTACTATGTACACATCTATAACCATTGTATTCTTTTACAGTTACATTACGCATGTAGTTTTACTAAAAGTAACGGGGCATGCTGTAAATAAATAAAATAAATCGCACACAGCGTCCCAACATTTGTAGACTTGATACTTTCAATTCCGTAACTTTCTGGCTGTTGACCAGTGTGATTGGTAGACTCAGGTATTGAAAAAAAGGGAACAAATAAGGACAAATTTGCAAAAAGACCTGCAAGAGTTTACGTGCTTTCGTCGAGCGCAAGTTGCTAAATATTCACACAAGCGAAAAATGTTGCCAACGAAGTTACAATGAAACACGTAAATGGTATTCCGATAGGTATTCTCATTTCGTCTTAAAACTATAATATTAAATCCCGCTGTGACTTCACCGATCGCGTGGACGATTGGATATGTGGGCTACAATAATATAATAAACAGCCGAGATCAAGAACCAACTGATACTTGGTTGGCAATGTAATGACCACACACTATACCGTAAGTCTACACTGTTTTGGGGATAACTTAACAGTTGTGAGTGAATGCCATTGAATATTTCTGCAATGCGTATGTCATATTTACAAAATTAGGTACTTATATTCCGCTATCAACGTTAAGTCTTTCGAACACATGCGAAGGTTTTCGAAGGGTCTTATTCTCTAGCACAATTAAACGAAGCTTACTCCAGCTTGGACCTTTAGGTCTAAATTTATATATGTTGAATTAAATGTAATTGTGATGTGCTGGCACAAAAGATAAAAAAATATGTTCCCCGTGTCTAATTAACACCCCCACCCCCACCACCACCACCACCACCACCACGTCCTTACTTCTCTGTCTCTCTCCATGTTCTGAGGGTCTGACTGGTCTCTGCAGGTATGGACTGCAGCCTGTGAATTTCAGATAACATCAACTGTGAATGTACAGACATTGAAAATTAGGTGGCAGACACTAAACGCTGAAGCAGCTTCCAGTAATTTGTCACGAAGGGCATGTCATGAACTGCAGGTCAATACACGACATAACCCCCTCATTACTGCGACATGAGATTGCCATTTAATTACCTCTAAGCAATGTTCTAGCGGTTTTCTGCAGACAGGAAGGCGTATCGAGTCCTTACCGGAACTGACACTGAACAAGACGATATTTGAGTTTCACACAGAGTCGTTTAAGATTAAAGTCGTCTGGAATATTATGCCATGTCTCTTGGTAAATAGTTACCATTTTTTAGATTAGCTTGATGCGTACATTTTCAGGGTTCCATAAGCATCATTTTACCAGTCGACACGGAATCATATCCCGTAAGACTTGAATACATTGAATAAGTGCCATATCTCGTCATTTGGTTGTAGTAGCCAAGCCATTGAAACAAAAACCTTCTTAAGAAGCTGATAACCACCCCGCCATTCAAGAAATTCTCCGAATTTTATGGTATAAGAAGATTCATTGCTCTGTATTCCTTCTCAGTACAGCACGTTTCTGGTCACTGTCCTAGGTCACATTAACCAAGTTGTCACCATTTCATTCTTTGTTGAAAGGCAAATTTTAATCGTAATTTCCCGTCTACGCCTAGATGTTCCCAGTAACTTTTTTCCTTCAGAGTTTCAGTCCAAAATGTTCTTTGCATTTTCTTTTCTGCCCTGCAAGATACGCTCTCCGCCTACCTAATTGATGTTGATATTTTCATCCTTATAATATTTAATGAAGAGTACAAGTTTTGACCCTCTATTAAACAAATTTTCTAACTTTCTGCATCTTTCCTTTAATTGTCCGAAAGTTCCCCTCAAGGCCCTTTATAAAAGTAAAGGTCACCTACGACATGCCTAGACAGGCACAGGAGAGAGGTGGAGGTAAAGCTCCATCCAGTTAACAAGCTTCTGGCAAGGAGGAGGCGGCCGCTTCGCACCAGGCTTCGGCCTCATTATCCGCGGTAAAGACCCGTTACCCTTTGCACAGGAAGGTGAGGGGGCTCAGGGGTCGTTCTGGACAGCACGGAGGATTCGACTCACCAAGATTCGATCTCCGGACTGCCCAGCTCGTCGCGAGTCGCTATACTGACTACGCTATTCCGCCGCCACAGGGCCTTTTCGATATAAAAGCATTAACATTACAGGCCTGGGCAGACCCTGAGGGTTCCAGGAGGTTGAGGCTCCCAGATTTCAAGACAGTCGGCACATGAAGTTGGCAAGTTTGTCAGCCGTACGCACCGGCTTTTCTATATAAGGGCAAATGAGATCTCCTGAGAGATAATGTTTGAATGGGTAGACAGATGTGATTGTGAATACAAGTAGTGTTCGAATGACTGTTCCTTATCAGAACAGATTCCGTTTCCATCTGCCCTCCAAGTGTTGTTCTCCTAACACAGTCCATGTGCTTTCCTTACATTCACCAACAACACTGTGGCACTTTCGCATTGCCATTGTTGCAATGCGAACGCAGCATTGCTTTCTCTGCGTGCAATTGAGCCACATGTCACAGTCAGCTCTATAAAGAAGTTGACCATTGGATATCAAACTTTTTATGAAGATATAAAACGTACGTAGGTCTTCATCTGAAGTGTCCGATGGTGCATTAGAAGAAGAAGAAGAAGAATAAGAAGAAGAAGAAGAAGAAGAAGAAGAAGAAGAAGAAGAAGTAGTAGTAGTAGTAGTTTGCTCATAGACGTACAGTTTGGTTTATTAAAGAGGACTTCAGCCAGATATTATCATAAAAGTAACCTTGATTGTTGTCAGATTACAATCAAAGTTGAATTTCCTCGACAGTTTGTGGAAATAATTCTCAAGTATTGTCCATTGGAAGCCTAGTTATTACGTGCGGACAGACAGGCGGGCGGATGGACGGACAGACACATGACGAAGCTAATACACGCGTTCGCAAAGCGCCTAAAATTGGGGATCTCTAATCCCTCTGCGTGGCTGTGAATTTAGTGCAAGAGTCTCTTTCTCACCATTATTTACTCGTACATAAAGACAATGCTCTGCGAAGCTGAACTCTGTTCTTGTTCATTAGCCGTAACGTAAACAAATAAAAGTGGAATCACACAGAATTAAATAGCATCGTCTGAAATCGTGCCGTAATACAGCCAGTGCGTTTATTTACAAACGGTCTGGAAGAACTTCGCGTTTATAGCCGATGTATCCTATGAACTTGTTGGAAGGCTGTGTACCATTGCTGGCGCCCTGAGAGCGTTCCACGCAATCAGCGACACACACGTGCGTTACCCATTACTCCTGTACAGCTACAACGAGATTAAAAACACCGCACAAAAGCCCCGAATATTTTCCACGGAATATATTTATGTGTGCCCTAAGATATTCAGAGGCATGCGGTGGTGCGGTTGGTTGAGGCACTGCGCTACATGTCGGATGGTCGCGGGTTCGGTTCCCGTTTAATTCATTGAAATTGTTCGTTGACATAATCCTTCCGACCGCACTATGGCCCTGGGGTCGACTCAACCTCTGAAAGAAATGAGTACCAGGAATATTGCCTGGGATTTAAAGGCGGCCGGTTCATACTTCTGACAACCTTTCCATCTTCGTGTGCCGATTATCTTAAATTGTGGGAGCCTCAACCTCCTAGAACCCTCTGGGCTTGAACAGGTCTGAACAGGATTGCTTTTTAAAACCTACGATTTTACAATAAACATATATTTCTACCGTATGCGAAGTTAACTGGGTGATATCTCTAATGGAATTAACCTGTGTTCTCTGTGAAGTATGAACATGTACATTTAATAATAATAATAATAATAATAATAATAATAACAATAATAATAATAATAATAATAACGCTGTCATGGACTTAGTCTTCTTGGCCCTTTCCGGTCTGAGTATTGTAATCCGTAAGTCTAAAATGGGCGTCCTGTGTTCCCTTGTCTTGTTGTTTAATATTTTATCACAGCCTGTAAGGGGTCTGGATCCGTAAAGTTCACGAATGTATTTTATCCCTTTATTTTCATAACTGTTGATTTCTTAAGCTGTTTCTAGATATCTTGATTTCTTTTGTGGCTAACGAGTGTGCAGTTTACGCGTTTTTTAATAACTTACTACTGTGATTTTTGTCTGTTGTTCTTCTAGTGTCCAAGTGTCAGTACCCTACAGAATGGTTCATATTGCCAGTGTGCTGTGTATCTGTAGTCTGGTTTGCTTCTAGACATTTGAAGGTTGTAGAACTCGACTAATCATATCCGTTATCTCTAAAAATGTTGTTAATTTCTTTGTCACATCTTCTTCTCTTTCATATGACATTGTGCAATCCAAATAAACGCAAGTGTTTGTTTATTCTATTGCTTTATTAGTAATTACTGTCTTGTTTGTGGTGGGGTCTCTTCTTTTTAATAGACTGCTTTTATTTTTTTTTTTTTGTTTAGGATTTTTAATCCATATTTTTTGTGTGTTTTAGGTTGTGTGAAAATATTCGTTTTATAGTTCAAATTATTCTTAAAACATGCAGCCTGAAGGATTTGTGTATATGGATTCTCCACCTTATATGAAGTAGATTCCTTTTAGACTTCAAAGGGTAAAGATCGGCTGAGAATGGCGGCATCATATTTGGTAAATTAATTTGCGTTATTTGTGATTTGTAGAATATTAATATTAGGCTATTCCAAGAATTTACACTGGATCTTTATATCGCGGATGTTACTATATGAAACATCTCCTTTAACAAGAGAAACCTCTGTGTATTGCCAACGAAACTGACATATGTGTTTGACAGTATTCTCAGGAAGAACAGAGATTATTTCCCTCGAATATATGAACATATTATGCTTTTTAATTGCAACAAACTCTATTTTCTGTGTGATAAGAAATGGATTTTAAATAACATTAATAGAATTTATTTAAAGTTCATTTTAATATTATCCGTACCTCTACTCCTAGGTCTTGCAAGTAGTCTGTTCACTTCAGGGTATCAAACACAAACTTATTTGCTTTTTCGCTCTCAAATGTGTGACTTGTTCCATAAAAAAGGTAAAAAACTTGATCCGATCGCCCAAAAAGTATTTTCTGAATAGTAGCCCATAAATTATAAAATTAATTATACAATTTAAACCAACGAAATGCACATATATTCGATTAATATTTTAATTTTTAATCTTGACGTCTTCTACATGTTTCGAACCCTAGGGTTCTTCTTCAGGGATACGGTTGTATACACAGTTGTGGTATGGTACTTTTATATGCATCAGTATAAAAGTCAAACCTACCCTTCTACCTATTAGACTGCTTATACTGTTGCACATAAAACGTACCATTCCTTAACTGCATATACAACCGTCTTCCTGAAGATGCACTCTCGGGTTCGAAACATGTAGAAAACATCAACATTAAAAATTAAAATATTAGTCTAAAAATGTTAATTTCGTTGACTTATATTGTATAATTATACTCGTATTACAATGCACGGTGCAAAAAGCATAAAAATTTATAAAGCCTTCAAGTGAGCAACTTTATCTGTGATCTAACTATCTAACTAACTAACTGATTAAGTAGCCATCTCCATGAAGCAGAGTCCTACTTGAGAAGGTAACAGACCCCAAGCTAGTTAGAAATACCCCGCATTTTATGGAACCGGAAGGTTCATTACCTCATTCCCAAAAGCCCACCACCTGTCCCTATCCGAAGACAGGTCGATCCACTCCTTGCGCCCCATCCAACTTCTCTAAATAATTAGACATATAGGTACATTTTTCTTTAACATTTCTTACGAAGATCGATGTTGATGAAGGTTCAGTTCTTCTGGTACGTTATGCAAAGCTAACTGGGAGTAGTGCCTTCATTTTCAGCGTGAAGCAAGCCAAGAGTTGGAATGATGGGAACCTGGAAATAAAGACACCATGTTCCTTAGAAAGTCCGTAACTTTGCCAGTCGAAACGACGTCACATCGTAGAAGATTGATATCTTAATTTTCTAAAATACTATTGTTTGTTGCGATGGATTTCTAGACACATCGCAAAGACCACTCAATTTTGGCTACCTGCAGTCACTTCCCTGCTTGTCTCTTAGCTTAACTTAGCCGCGACGGTAAGGGGGGACCGCCCTGGTGTTCCTTGCAATTGAATTCCAGTAACGTTTCAGGCCACGTTTATTCGAGTACGTCGCGGCTCGCAGGCGGCAAACCTGCTGATGAAATTTTCCAATTAGACCAAACCACTTCAGCTGTCAGAGCGGTGAGTGCCATTAAAGTTGTATGTCTGACAGAGACTTTGCAGAGCACCGCTGGCTGGCTTTGTCTATTACACCGACCTCACACCCTTCTAGTGGTGGCTAAAGTCTCTTGTAGCTGGAACCCCTCCACCCCCCACTCCCCACACACAAACACACACACAGGTCGTAATAGTGTAGCAGGTGGTGAAGCAAACTGGTAGCTTCGACTTCGATGCGAGAGACACTGACTAAATAAGGATTCGTTTCCCGTCTTTGCAAGGAGATCGAATTGATTACAAAATACAAAGCAGACTTTTAATAACAGGTATTAAATTAGCTGTCTTTGCTAAAATATTCTATTCTGATCACAGATGCAGGTAAGATATACTTGTAATTATGAACGTAATTCTCACGCAGTTTGAAATAAAGGTTTTAAGTGAAGAAGAATATTGACCTGTCTTTTGACAGGTTTTAAAGCAGTATTCAAGCTCTACTTGACCCATCTATCATCAGTCACTCCTTGATTCATAATACTTTATACAGTCTTTACAATGCTGCTTAGTGAAGTGTTAAAATTCCATCCGTACCTGCAGTTTATACTGATAACTTTCCCAATATTATTCGTAAGCAAATAAAAATCCTCACAAAGGATTTGCAAACATCGTTTTCTTAATAAACTGCTGTGTTTGTTTAAAAAGTACATAATACACTTATAACCCTAACATTTCTCTTACATTAACAGGCAACAGTTCATTGCATTTAAGAGTTTTATCTTAATCGCTTCATATTCCACTTGTGCTTGTTGAAGACAGCATCACAGGCTGCGTCCTACTCTTTGGCATACGACAGTCGGCGGACTTCCCTTCACTCACAAACCATGCTTTATCCTAAATCCTGAAACCCGTGTGTGACGTCACTTACAAACTTTAATATGGTTACGTTTGTCCTAAACATGGTAAAGTGAATGCGTCCCACAAACCAAGGATTTTTAGGAACCTGCGTTGGTGAAAAGAAACTTGTTACTTCATGAAAATATGTCTGTCGTCCTGTATCATGGTGACACCCACCGCTTGGATTTTCGTGGAATTTCACGTTCGGAATTTTTAATAAATTTTTTGTCATATTCCGATTTTGATTAGAAACCGGACACACATAGACACTTTACGTGAAGACCGAAGTAAATTTAGATCTTTCAATGCGATTGGCCTTGATTATGGAGGCAGACTGTATTGTCTCTGAGGCACGAATGGAAGGCGAAGAAACGGCTTCTGTAATTGAGAAAGACTGTGCTTTCTCTGCGGCTGAAGTAAAGCTTGAGCATCGATTGACGAGAATTATGTACTGTAAACGTTTAAGAGATTTGATTTGTACATATTATCTAATAAAAAATGAGCAATATTGTATGTTGTGAAATTCTCTAAGATACGGATAGAGGTGATAGTGTGTCATAATAAAGATTTCTCTGGCAGTTATCAACGAATTAACACATGTTTACAATAATACAGCAAAAGCAAAAAGGGTTATCGTCTGCGAAAGTGGTCTAACCTGTATCTATAGGGCTGAAATGTTTATCCACACACCTCAGATGTTATAGGGTCTGTGTTCACCAGTTATGACAAAATTTAAGAAATATATTATTTATATTTCTGTATTTTATTTTATATTATATGTGGTATATAATGTATAAACTACAGGAGATTTTAAACAGCCAAACACAGTGGTAGGTAGGGTGGTTACCGCCAGTAACACAACTAGGAATTTCTAATAAATATATTAGAAACTTCTAGTTGTGTTATTGAAGGTAATCACCCTACCTACCATTAGTTTACTACACAACGGGGATGGCAAACCTTAAAATAGCCAAACACATTTTATTGAAGATATATATATAAATTATATAATACATAATTGATTTATATTATATATTTTTATATTTCAATATATTTATATTCTATTTTTTATATTTAACGTAAGCATATAAATGGTAATTACAGTTTTATATAAAACTGCGAAGTGAGCATTTTTTACCATATTTTCTCAGTCGGTGCATCAGAATAATTATTTTGAGAAAATTTGTTTTCCTTTATGTTAACCTATATTCATCAAACTATTTTACATGAGGTATCTGTAGTCACATATCTGGTAACTATGCTACTTTAAGATTTGCAGGACGATTAACTTCAATAAAATATTCTCAAGCTGGCAGCTGCCTCAGGTGGTTGAATGGCGAGCAAACAAACGTTTCGCAGACAATCTCTGTCCTCGTCATCAACCCCATCTCTGTCTTCGTCATCAACTCCATCTTTGTCCTCGCAGTCAACTCCCTGACGACGAGGACATAGATGGTCCTCGAAACTTTGGTTTACCCAACTTTCAACCTCCTGACGCGGCTACTAGCCTGAGGATATTTTATTGGATGTTATGTGAGGCATCAGCAGCCACATATCGGGTAACTGATGGGGTTAAAATTTGAGTCACTTAAGAGTAAAAATGATTTGGTGGGAAATGCAGCCTCTATGTAGGAGAAGAGAAGTATGCACAGAATATTAGTTCAAACGTGTGACAGAAAGAGACAACTTTAGGCATAAATGGGAGGATAATATCAAAGTGGATCTTAAATAAAAATACCGTCGACTAGATCACATAGCTCTGAATATGGTTTCAGTGGCGGAATCTTGTGAACTCTGTAATGAATTTTCGTGTTTCCTAAATATCCGGGATTTCCTTGAATAGTTGGGTTTCTCTCAGATTCTCAAAAGTAACTCTGATTCTTGGAACTAGTTATGGTTATCAATAGCTGCCTTTTATCTTGGGAAAATGTATGCCCATGAAGAATATTTATGGATAAATATCTTGAAAATAAATCCCTTTGTAAGCCGAAGCAGAAGAAAAGCGAGAAGTGTACATATGTTTTAGGGTCAGAAGCAGTTGGTGAAGAAGTGTAGGGAAGTGGAAGTACAGTTGCATATTTTTTAATCTTGGTACTAGACATAATTTAGTGATCAGCTTCAGGTTCCGATGTCTTTCACTTCGCGGAAAGAGCAGCTAGTAGCACCTGGATAGGAGGCCTCCAAGCCGGCCTGGAATTTGAGGAGAGAAGATTCACTGCCTACATCGAAGATCGAGCCCCGAATTTCTGATTGTCCGTCTCGTAACCTAGTCTGTATAGAGAATGACTTATTCCGGCTCCAGAAAACTGAAGGTGAGGACTTGTGACACTACATTGTCTAGATGGAAATGGCTGTGATACAGTAACACATAGTCGATTATTAATATGTTTTGTTGTAGAGCTTTGATACGTCAGATAGTCAGCAGTTAACTCGTTAACACTGGCATGAACATTAAAAATTTTAATATTTTTTCCAATCTTTCATCTATTTCTCACAGGGCGGCCGGGATAACGTATTCGGTTTAATGACTAGTTACGTGTTGCAGATTTCGGGGCTCAAACCCCGATGAGATAAGTTTTTCTGTACCCGTCCAGATCGACACCGACTTCCACCTAACCCCCCTGTAAATTGGGCACCGAATCCTTTCTCGGCGTAAAAAGGCAGGGGTCTGGCCTTTACTACAAAACCCTATCTAGTGCAGAAGATAAGGAAAGGGTAGAGCTGTATATCTAACCACTTCTGAGCCTTCATTGCATGTCACAGAATGAACTTCACCGTTAAAGATAAAAAAACCCTCAACAATCTTAAAATTTTTATTTTTATAATGGTGACTGGGTATTTTCTTCAGGGCCGTGCAATGACTGAGGCTGTTAGTCGCCGACTTCCAACCTCTAAGGCCGGTATCTGTCCCGGGTCAGTCCACGTGAGATTTCTTGTAAATTAACTGACACTGAGACGGGATTCTTTCCAGTTCCTTCGAGATGTCACAGTCATTATCATTCCACCAATTCTCCATACTCATTTTTAATTACATGCTACTCTTACTATACAAACAAATGGGTGAAACTTGGAAACCTTCAAAAAGCAATGCTGTTTAGGAATTAGGGTAATATTAAACAGAAAGGTATTTTTCTTTTCTTCTCATACTTCAAATTTCTTCTCAAATTGCAAAGGTTTAATGTTAGTTATGCTAATTGGTAGTCACTTAAAACATCCGTCTAATAAAATTTCTGTTGAAGACTTCACTATGCGTTCGTTGCACAAGACGTCACGCCGAACACAGTCTCTGTGACAGAGTTTCTTTGTTGAGACTCTATGCTCTGTCGTTAACTGTTTGTACCTTCTGACATTTCGTGTGGGTGACCGCCTTAAGCTGCAGGACTTCGTTCAAATGATTGCGTGCGCTCACGTAACATTAGTTCGCCTCTCATATCGAAGCTGGAAGTAGTTAGAATGATATCGCCAGACTTAATACACGGAAGGACAAAGGTATAAAACAGAGTCCGGCAGACTAACCCTCTGAATCATGAAGTTTTCGTGAACAATACTTCAGTTGTCAGTACATACCTGGAGCCAGAATAGTGAGTAAAATAAGAGCTGGACGGTCAAGGAACTACGATTTAATTCCCGGGTTAAGGAAGAGGGTTTACGCGTGTCCGGATTGTGAAGACCTGTTGGGGCCCACCCAACTTCGATTTCATGGGCGGACTGAAGGGCAGGCTGGCCGGGCAGCTGGCCGGGGCGCCAACCTATTTGAGGCACTAAGACGTCATTGGAATAATCGCAGATATGGTGCTAGTAATCTCGGGTTTCCACATGGGAAAGAATTCTTCCGAAAACTGTCTGCAAATTGGACATTCGCACTCAAAAACCTTTTCCAGCCTATCCTAGGCCGAAAAAGTTTGCAAACTTCTGTAAGGGGAACAGAATTACTGGCGTGGGCCGGGATAGCGTAGTCGGTATAGCGACTTTAAACGTGATGGGTAGTCCGGGTCTCGAATCCCGGTGGGGACGAGATTTTTCATACTCGTCCAAACAGGCCCCGTGGTCCACCCAGCGACCTATGTAACGGGTACCTTGTCCCTCTCTTGGGAATAAAGCGGCTGAGGCGTGGAATTAACCACCCACCCACATTCATGTCTAGGTTAAATAAAGGGTAGGTCTATATCTCTACTCTACATCTGGGCCTTCGTGGCCTGTTCTAGGAGGAACTTTACCTTTACCTTTACCAAATATCCCTCCTGCCCAGAGTGTCAAATTATTAACCTGTCCGGAGCGCCCACAAGTCTCGCGTCTGTTCTGTTCTTATTAAAAGGGTATGGGGGGTTTTTTCCCCAACGGTAAATCGGCCGGGGCGTTAAGGTAAACACTTGCGTCAACCAGTGCCGACGTTGAGAATCAGTGGAGTCGTACTTCCACTTCTCCACAGGAAACCATGGCGTGTAGAGGAACAACTTTACCTTTACTGCTCAGGAAATACACAGGGAACCGATTACCTGCTTAATGCCTTTGGCGGAAGTAGTAGGCCTATTCAGATGTTACTGCAACTGATACATACAGGAGTAGTTAACGCTGTACTTTAAAACTGTGTAGCAAAACCGGGGTCGACCGTCTTAAAATTAATCTTACAACCATCCTCGGAAATTGGGACGTATGTAGTCCTTCTATAACAAACGTAAATAATTCTAAGGAATTTTGGTTGTATAAGTCCATATTACACTTCTAATCTCCACGTCATGAAAGGTTATGTGGAAGTGGAGGCGTGGATCCACCATTTCTTAAACTGGGCACTAGAAGGAGATAAGCAACTTCACTCACCGGCAGTTATACCCTAAGAAAAAAGCCCCTGATGCATATTGGATGGGGTGCAGTCCGTATGGACGCTTTGGACATGATGAAACCCTCTTTATTCTGCCGGAAACTGTAACCCTATTTCTCGGTCTTACACACCATAGCCTGACCACTATGCCGAATGAGCAACCCCGGCCTCCAGCATTACCGAGATTCTGGACAATCTTGCAGGATAAACTATGGCGTAAACTTCAGTGTGGGGATCATGTGGGGTCCCCCAAGTGCAGATATGTGACACAACCGCTGACATGAACTGTCCTCTTCTTATATCGCAGCTGAACGCGTCGAAAGGAGAATGGAGAATTATGCAGTTTCTGAGAGGTGATGTTGCCTAACCTTATGGCTGACAAGGTGAAAAGAGTGCAGGCAATCGCGGTTTGATGAAGATGGTTGTTGGTGTGGACTGGGCCCTGAAGGCGGACTGTGGCGAAGAGTGGGGAAGAGACATTCTTACTACTCCACATTAGTACCATTCAGCTTGTCGGAAGATTGGGTAGTAAAGGTAGTACTCAGACAGTACTAAACGTACATTGCGTTAACTGAAAATAATGTGGGCCCAGTACTTAACGAAGCCAGCCAGGTTAACTGACTCCGTGTAAAAACTAGGTTACTGACTAGATAATACGGAATTCAATTTTAGGTTGAGACAAGACATCTTCCTTTCTCAGCATCTTCAAGACCATCTGTGGGCCCTCCCAGACTATATGAAACATATCCGAGACAATTTCCTCGTGATGAAGCTACTGGAACTTGAAGCAGATCACTGATGGTTTATTATGACATGTTTATTTAAGCATACATGGAGCTTTGCATATACTTTCTAGGAATTTTTGAAGATATGATGCTTAATTAAACACAGGGAAGCTTTACGTTTTCTATACGTGGTAGGACAGTAAAGTTCGCGAACTCGCCACCGTGTGCTTGCTGTGGCAGCACTGGACAAAAGCCTTAGTATGATTTTATGACTTTGACGTATAAGCGTTTCACAGCTGTGTTGTTCTTGATCTATGGCAGTCTGTTTCTGAGTGGCATCTATTACTGTCTGTGTGTGTTTTGGTGTGCCGCCGCGAGAATGTCGGAGCTTGAATTAGAGCAACGAACGAACATTAAATTTCTTGTCAATTGATGTTGATGTTAGAGCAAGTTTACGGGGATAATGCTTTGAAGAAAACAGCAGTTTACAAGTGGGTGAAACGTTTTTCTGAGGGAAGAGAAAGTGTCACTGACGAAGAGATATCAGGACGGCCAGCAACAAGCAGAACTGAAGAAAACATTGCAAAAGTTCGTCAAATTTGCGTGAAAATCGTCGGCTGACTGTCAGGAGAATAGCAGAGCAAGTGAACATCGACAGAGAAACAGTTAAGAAAATCTTAACTGAAGATCTTGACATGAGGAAGGTGTGTGCAAAAATGGTCCCAAAGGAGCTCACCGAA
>Ga0209629_10000712_pt1 | contig 19074 bp, 21 predicted proteins | sample TergutCu122P5_FD_187286 | JGI IMG/M metagenome (GOLD analysis project Ga0209629, IMG submission 187286) | Cubitermes ugandensis P5 segment gut microbial communities from Kakamega Forest, Kenya - Cu122 P5 (SPAdes) (version 2) | ecosystem: Host-associated > Arthropoda: Insects > Digestive system...
AACCCATAAAAAACATATGCAATGGAAAAACTAATTGATAAAAAGCGATGCCTTCATCTCCTAAGAGGAGTATAATGGGATATCTAAAAAACACACCTAAAAATTTAGCTATGACTGACCCAGCTACTAATATAAATGTGCCTTTTAATAGATCTTGTTTTTTCATATTTAACTCTCCTTTTAATATACTAACTATATTATTAATATGATTAAAAAAAGAAAAAAATCCATATTTCTTTATATATTAGTCTATGCTTTAAAATATTAATTTGTTCTTTTTGTGATTAGAACTTTTAACTCTCAAGTTAATTATTGATCCCTATATTGACTTCCCCATTTATTCTAATTATAATTAGTCTAATCTAAATTAGATAAAGGAGTCAACACATGAAATTTATCGGCAGAAAGCAAGAACTTGAAACACTACAGCGTGAATATGATCATGACAGCAGTTTTGTTGTCATCTATGGACGCCGCAGAGTTGGCAAAACCACATTGATCAAAGAATTTGTAAAAGATAAAAATGCTTTGTATTATTTGGCTACCGAAGAAGTTGAATCTCTTGTCTTAAGCCACTTTGCTTCGAGTATATCCAAATTTACTGAGCAGCAATACTTAAAAAACGCTAAATTTACAAATTGGTACGACTTATTTGATATAATCATTAACTTTAAAAAGAATGAGAAAAAGATAATCGTCATCGATGAGTTTCCTTATTTAGTTAAAGTAAACTCAGCTATACCGTCTATATTTCAAAAAATTTGGGATGAAAGATTAAAAGACAATAATATTATGCTCATTCTCTGTGGATCCTTTATCAGCATGATGAAAAAATACACTTTAAATTACGATAGCCCTTTATACGGTAGGAGGACAGCTCAAATACGACTAATGCCATTATCTTTTATGGAGATTCATTCATTGTCAAATGATGCCTTCACTTCTTCCGTAGAAAAGTTTTCAATAACTGGTGGGGTTCCTAAATATTTAGAATTTTTTAATAACAGCAAATCCCTTAAAGATAATATCACTGAGACTGTACTTTTTAAAAACAGTTTTTTATACGAAGAGCCACTTTTCCTATTAAAAGAAGAGACTAGAGATCCTGCATCATATTTTTCTATAATCAAAACTATAGCTGATGGCAATCATAAAATAGGAAATATAGCAAGTATCCTGGAAATTGAATCTAAAAAACTATCGCCTTATTTAAAAACATTGATAGACATCGGATTTTTAGAAAAGCAAGTTCCAATAACAGAGAAAGACTTTTTAAATTCAAGAAAGGGTCTCTATTTTATATCCGATAACTTCATGAAATTTTGGTTTAAATATGTCTATCCATTTAGGGATGAATTAGAGTTTAACAACATGGATATTGTATTTGAAGAATTGGATAAGGATTTTATCACAAGCTTTGTCGCCTTTTCTTATGAAGATATTTGTAAAAACATATTTGTTGAGCTTTGTAAAAATAAAATTATATCATTTACTCTTTCAAAAATCGGCTCCTATTGGCTAAACGACTACGGTAAAAGCGATACACAAATCGATGTAATGGCTCTTGATAATAGAAATAAAATTGTATTTGCAGGAGAATGTAAATATCATATGAAACCGGTGGATGCTGATGTTTTCTTTGATCTCCAAAGGAAAATTATAAACTCTAATGAAATTAATAGAGCATTTAAAAATTACAAGTTTATCTATGGAATATTCTCAAAGAGCGGTTTTACTAAGAGATTACTGGATATAAATGATCAAAATGAAGATCTATTCTTAATAAATGAATGTGAGGTAATAGCTCCTTTCTAAATTATGGTTTTAAACAAACTAAAGGCATAAAGTTTATGAATTATCTTTATGCCTTTATATGAAGTTTTATTGATTTTTATAATTTCTTTTTAATTCTTAATACTTCTTAAAATCGATATTCACCTGACCATTTTTATCTTTTCGCCATATTACAAATACATAAGAATTCGAAAAAATATCATAAACTGTACCATTTTCCGAAGCTTTAACAAAATCATTAATTTCATCTGCAGAAATTAGCCAACCACTTAAATCTTCAATATACCAACCAGTTTTTGAATCAATACAATCTCTACCTTCACCTGTATGTAGCACTTTTTACTTTTAAATTATCTATGCCATCTTTTTTTAATCAACTATCTCAGATTTTGATTCTGGATATTTTGCAAACTCAGTTCTAATTGTCTTAACAATTTTTTTCAGAGTTTCTGAGTCGATCATATTATCTTTTTCCCCATCCCAACACTTAATAGTATTAGCATAAAGAGCCACTCCTCCAACAAGAGGATCTGCTTCCATCGTAAGACTTTTCCATCGTAAGACTTTTACCTTTAAATTCACCATCTTCAAAAGTTATCGTTATAAGTCCTGGTTCTGGATTACCTTGAATTTTCATTTTTCACCTCGTAAATATTATAGTTTCAACTAATGTTTGTGGATCAATTGTAATAATCCTCGTTACATTAGGATTATTCATAAGCCTTGGTAATTCAAAATTCTGCCATATATTTCCTTTTTTAAAAAATTTTCAATAACTGCACGAACTTCTCCAGAAATTTGATTGGCATATATGGCTGATACATCTTCCCAAGCTTTTATCGCAACAGGATTGTTAGCATCCCATGTATGCATTTGTATTCCTAGGCTTTTTATAAGCCCTTCTAAAGTTGTTCCTCCTATCTGTTGTGCTATCTCTAATGCACGTGCCTCGCCTCCAATTCCATTTGTTCTGCCTGACCAAAAATAAGCTGTATTTGGTTCAGGTATTACCGGATCATTTAAATTTATATCTACTCTATTATTTAACTTGGTAAAGGTTTTTGTTAACCTTGATAAACTTACTAGATTTGCACTAGACTCTAAATAAAGGCATAAAGATTTTAAATTGCCTTTATGCCCTTATATGAAATTTCATTGATTTACTTTTTATTTACCAATTTTACAATAACTTTAAGTTTGATGCTCCTTTTAAAGCTCTTTTACTGTCTCTTCAATTAATGGCTTTAGTAATTTTTCAACCTCATCAATATTCCAAGTACCACCATCAAAGAAATCCCATGCCCCCAGAGCTTTCGCATATTTTAAATCAATTTGAAATGCGATTCTAAAATATCTTATAGCTTTAATTCTTGAGTATTTGTTAAGATGAAATGAGCTAATTAAATATTGTAAAATATTTAAAAATGGTTCATTTTCTTTAGCCATCTCACACAAATTTCTTAGTATCTCTTCTTCAAAATCTGTATTTATCAAAATCACCTTCCTATTTTGTAAATAAAACTTCAATTGTTTTATAGCTTCCTGGAGTACCTATAAGTCTAGTTATTACAGCGTTTGTGAAACCATAACCGGCTGCTTGGGTTCCTGTCCAAGTCTTCAAGATAGCTTCATCTAATGACATACCAGCCTTAGTTAATTCATTAACCTTTGCTAAATTGTCCCCATCATACCAATTTCCACCAATTGCAGTAACTTTATTTCCGTAATGCATCATCATTTTATTAAACACTTCATAACCTCTTACAGAAGAATCCTTTGCTGCTTCTACCGCAAAATCTACAACACCTTTATCACTAATTGTAGAATCTAGTACGGTTTTATCTTGTTCAATAAAGTAACTTTTTTCGGTAGCTATTATTCTAGCATTGCTAGACCCTTTATTAGGATCTGAATTCCCACTATCAGAATCGCTGCTATTACTACCCGACTATTATTTTTACTATCATCTGAATTTTTTATTCGATCTCCAAATCTTGCAAATTGTTCCAGTAACCATGCCCAGTCATATTGAGGTGCACTTACCATTAAATTCCAAATAGGTGCTAATAAATTATCAGGCTCATAAAAAAGCCAATCTATTCCTTGCTCACCAAGTTCATATAGGTAACCAGTACTTGGTAATTGTTTTTGATTTTTCTGAATTTTTTGACTATTTTGATTTGATCCACTATTATCCTCAAGTCCCTCACAAAGCTTCCTTCTCTTTTCCTCGGCAACCCTTGCTATTTCCTTTTGACGTTCAACATATGCTTCTTCATTAGTTTAACTAATCTGTTGTTCTTACCATATTGGTAACTTACTGCCCTTCCAACGGAATAAGTTATTGAAGTTAGGGAATACTTCTCGTTATGCAATTTCATAATATTTAAAAATAGGTACAAAACTTATAATTAAAAGATTTGCACCTATTATATTTATTTATCCTTTTTTCCTTGACTTTATAAATGATTAATCAAACTCAACAGAGGATTCTTTTGGTATACTCCAATTTATATAATTTAAATTTCCCTCCCAAAGCTCTTTTTGCTCAATACCACCTATAGTGAATCCAAAAAATCTAGGATCAATAAATATCTCTTGATCATTTATTAGTTTTATAAACAAAACATCAGTTATTACTTCATTTTCTCTTTTTTCTAAATTATAAAAAGAGATTTTTTTTATTTTATTACTAGTTGCTAAAGGATCCAAAAAAGTAATATTTCCAATTTTACTTTTACATGGTATTTCATCAAAAGATACAATTTCTGGTTTTATTGAATCAACTATTTTAATACTAATTTTAGAGTAACCTTCTATTGCTTCCAATTCTACAAATTCACTTCCAAATTCAAAATAAATAAATTTAGCACTTGATACAAATTCATTGTCAACTTCATCAAACATACCTATTAAATATATTTCTTCAAAATTATTATTTTTTACTAAATTTAAAAAATTTTCAAACATATAAGCCTCACTCTCTTCCTATTGTACAAATAATATTTTCAAATCCATGCCAGTTCCTGACTGAAGTAACGTTACCCATTCCCCACTAGCTTTTAGTATAACTGTCAAGCCATTACCTCTAAATATATTATATACTTCTCCACCTTTTTCTAATGTTCCTTTACCAACAAATTCAACAGTTCTATCTCTAATAATTTTTTGAATATCTTGTATAAATTGAACACCTTCATCTACTTTATATTTTGGATATTTTTTGTCAAGAAGTTTTTCCAAAAGACTTCTATGATCTAGATAGTGTTGTTTGAAATTTTTACCAACAGTGACTTCTACATCATTAGGATCGATACCATTATTACTATTTGGATCATTCGAATTATTAGGATCTGAATTCCCACTATCAGAATCACTGTTATTGCTACTAGCGTGAGTTTTATACTTTTTGACAAATTAAGCAAATAAAAGCTGATAGAATCAAGGTTTTAAAGACAAAAAGTGTATACAAAACAATATAAATGTACTAATATGTTGACATTAACAAACTTTTAATGTAGAATAATAGTTGAAAATACAGCATTAGAGGTTTTGTATACATGGCGAGTTTACAGAAAAGAAAAGTAAAAGGAATAGATTATTGGGCATTAGTAGAATCAAAGCGAATTAATGGAAAGCCGAGACCAGTGATAATTGAATATTTTGGTAACACAAAGAGCTTTGCTGAAAAACTAATGAATAATCGACCTGAAAATATGAAACTCAAATCATATTCACATGGCGATACTTATAGTCTAATGAGGATAGCAGAAAAGCTTGGTGTAGAAAACATCATGGATAGCATTTTTACAGATCAAATAAGAAACGGTGTAAAAAGAAGCAGGAGCTTGTTATTAATGACACTACAAAGAGTCTGTAAGCCCAGCAGTAAAAATAAATTTAACGAATGGTTTAAAACAACAAGTTTACCATATGAAATGGAATTGAAGTCTCAGGTATTAACAAGCCAACATTTTTGGTGGCAAATGAATGACATCACCGAAGAAGAAATAATGAAGGTCGAAGATGCCATTAATAAAAGAATACTTGATAAGTACAATTTTGGATTAGAAAAAATTGCCTTGGATTATACGAATTATTTCAGTTATATAAGCAGTACAAACGAAAGATGTACAATAGCCAAGAGAGGTCATAACAAGCAAAAACGAAACGATTTAAGACAGTTTTCAGTGGCAGTGATTACAACAAAGGAAATGGGACTACCATTATGTTCTCACATATATGAAGGAAATATTAATGATCAAACGGAATTTTATGAATATATAAAGCTTTTGAAGAAGCGAATACCTAATTATGATCCAAACACAATAACTTTAGTATTTGACGGGGGAAGCAATAATAAAAAAAACTTTAATGCAATAGAAACCCACTATATATGTAGCTTTTCATTATCATCTTGCAAGGAACTGTATGAAATAGACATATTGAAATACAAGGGAGAGAAAGTAAATGAAGAAGTGGTTAAAGCTTATCGGTGTAGGCAAGAAATCTGGGGCAAAGAGAGAGAATGCATCCTAACATATAGTCCTGCATTGTATGAAAGTCAATTGAAAGAGCTGAATGAAAATATAACAGAAATTATTAAAAAAATAAATGAGCTAAATGAGAAGTTGAGTAACAATAAATCAAAGATTTCAAAAAAAGAGACAAGCATTCAGGAAAGATTGGATAAAATACTAAAATGCCCACACATAGATAAAATCATGGAAACAAAGATGAATGTCGAAGATGTAACAGTAAAAAGCGTTGAATATTTAATAAATGAAACAAAGAAAGATGAAGTTGCAAATAAATATTTCGGAAAAAAGTTAATCATAACTGATAGGGTTGAATGGAGTACGATAGAGATTATACAGACTTATCGTGATCAGGATATCATCGAGAAATTATTTAGATCATCAAAAGATGATGAGCATTTTTCAATACAACCTCAATATCATTACACAGATCAAAAGATTAGAGTTCATATTTTTTGTTGCCTTCTTGGCTTAACGTTGGTAACTATACTTCAAAAAGAAGTTTCTAAACAAGGTATAAGCATTTCCAAAGATCAACTGTTAAATAGACTATCTGAAATCAGACAATGTTGGGTAAAGAAGAAAGATAGTAATAAAGCAACTTATATGTTAGAAGAAATGGATGATATTCAATCTAAATTGTGGAACATTGTTCAGTCTATCTAAATAAAAGTTTTGTATACACTGCTGAGAAGTGTAAGCATTGCTATGTGCCAATTTCTATTGGTTGGGATTGAAAAAAGATGAAACTCACGCTAGCATACTCACGGTGCATAAGGATGTTGCTAACTAATTCCCGAGCAATCCAGGATCTTACACTAACTCTTTGAATGCCAATCAAGAAGAATTTATCAAGAGTATGCTTTTCAATAAAACTCATAAGCAAATCATGGCTTTCTATGAGATTAGTGCTTACCATGAGTCTGTCATCATAACGATCTAAATTCTCTTTCCTAAAAATTGCATCTGTTACATATGTAAAAGCGCACGACTTAATCAAATTATCATTTCCTAAAAGCAAAATAGCTGCCAGATTAAATCCTTTAATACCTTTAATTTTATCTTCTTCATACAATCCTGCACTTTTTAAAATGTCCATATCATTCATATTTTCCCAAGGATGGTTTGGGTGATGACTTATTGCCATATTCCTGATCCTAGGCATTAAGTCTAGCCTTAGTTCTGATTTTTTTACATATGGGAAAATCTGATGCTCTGTATATGTAGAAGATTTACGACTAAATAAATTTCCAACTAAATCAACAGATTTAGTTATATCGACATCTGTATCCTCTGTGCGATCATAAATTTTATTTGAACACATTTCAACTTGCGAGCTTTGCGGTATGTAAACATACAAAACAATTTTATCATCAACTTCGATTTCTTCTAAGTTTAAAAATAAAGAAGGCGATATTTTCTGAGGATTATTAAGCATATTTACGAAGTTTTTCTTCATATCTTTTATAATTTTTGGATTTACACCTAAAATATTTCCATCGTCGCTTATACCTAAAAATAAATGACCTCCATAGCGATTAGAAAATGAACATACAGTTTCGTAAACACTGTTATTTAAACCATCAATGCATTCTTTAAATTCAACATTAAATCCTTCGCCTTCTTTTAAAAATTTTTTTAAAGTCTCTTTTGTCAAAGCATTTTCACCTCACAATTCTTGCCTTATTATAGCATATAAATTCTAATTTTCACATAGAATCTCTTTGCTGTCATGAGTAAGCAAAGGGTAAACAATACTCCATACATGTTTAGGATAAAAGTATTTTTTTATTTAAATTGTAAATCAAAAATGCTAATCTTTTTACTTGCTAAATCAGTTATTTCCAATGTTACTTTAGTAGCAGTAGTTGGTACTTTAAACCCTATCTCACCAACTAATTTACCTTTTGTTGCTATTGTACCACTTAAGGCACCGCTAGTAATGCTGATTTGATCACACTTTTTACCATCTGGTGTTTTCATTGTAAAACCAAATGTTGAACTCATAACAAACGCTTTGCTCCTATTGTTTGTGACTGTGATATTAATATAAGCAAACTTGAAACCTTTTTCAGCAATGACTTTTCCATTATTAGCTGCAGTCCTAACCGAGTTCACTTTAATCAATGCATTATTTTGGTTAATTTCATTACCAATTTTATAATTGGCAATTGTTGTATTTACTTTGGGTACTGTTGTGTTCACAGGTTTTTGAGTTGTTGTAGTCACTTTGGGTGCTGTTGTGGTCGCTGGTTTTACTCCATCTCCAATGCATACTTTACACGGTCTTCTGCCTGCTGGAACTTGGCTTAATATCCCACTACGTATTGTATGTGTAGTCCGTTCTAATGCACTACAATTAGGTGTAGAATGATAAACCTCTCCAGTATCAATCCAGTAAAAAATTTGTTCCTTTGCTGCGTTCGCAGTAGTCTTAACGCTTGATGTTGGATTTTGGGTTGTAGTACCGTTAACAGATATAAACATAACGTTTACAAAAATAACTGCTATTGTAATAAGTAAAATTAGTTTAAATCTAATCCCTTTTTCAGGTTTGTCTTCCTTCATTTTTTAATCCTCCGATAAATTTTTTAATTAAATTATATACTAAGGTTAGCATAAATTTCAATTAAAAATACTTATTTTATAGTGAAAATCACTGTGATAATTTAATAATCAAAAATGCTCAAAAAAATCACTGTGATAATTAATCAATAAAAACATGTCCTACTTTTAAAGATAATTTAACTTGATTTCTATAATATTTTTAACTTTTCTGGAATATAAATTAAAAAGATGTATTTAATGAGGTCATAATAATGGAAATGATAGTTAAAAATCTTAATTTTAGTAAATCTGAGACTCCAAAAGCTTTTGATGAAGAGACTATTCAGAACAATAAAATAGAAGAGACTAAACCGATTAGTAAAAGTGAAAATGCAATGCAAATTGTGATGATTAAAAATGAAAACCTGTTTGATTGCAAATATAATACTGAAGATATAGAAGATACATTAGATTTAGAAAATTCTATAAAGGAACTTGGTTTTATCGACGTAATTGAAGTTACGGATTTTTTTGATATAGGAGAAGGTAACTACACCATAATCAGCGGACATAGGAGAAGAAGAGCAGGAGTAAAGGTAAATATAGACAAATTTAAGAATATTTTAAAAAGTGATCTCACATTTTCAGATAAAGATAGTGCATTAATGTGTATAGAGAAAATACGCTCTTTGATGGAAGCATTGTCCCTTGAAATAGAAAAAATCAGCAAGGAATTTGAAATAGAAAATTAATATTGACTGTTTATACACCTTAGTGTATAAACAGTCATTTTGCAACAGTCCAATATTTCTCTACATTTTATTTGAAGTCCACAGAATGGCGTTATGCACTATTTTTCTAAAGCTTGTGTTGCTATATGCATTGTTATCGTGACCGGAAGCGTAGCAGAACACCCTGCTGTTTTTGAACTGGCGCGTCCACGCTATGTTTTTTATGCTCATAGGGTTATCAGTTGTAATGAGTATTTCATTGCCCGGCTCTTCTGGTTCACCAATTATATATGTTTCATCTGTGATGGTGAAGTCTGAAATACCACTTGTAATCGGGTGGTCAGAATTAAGAATATGCTCATCAACCTCTTGATTCTGCGTGTACTTAAAAAGACCATCCGCACCGCGATATCTGACACCGGAAATTTCTGTGTAAAGCTCCCATTTCTGAAAGTTAAGCAATGCGTGGTGCAGCAAAATAATCCCTTGCTTTGTACTGCCGATTTCGGTTTCCATATACTTGTGCAAATAGCTGCCCTCAACAGGTGGATCCCAGTTGATGTTATAGTACAGCACGGTATCATACTTGCTTTTATTAACCTCATCCTGCACGAACAAATCAACAGGCTGTACATAGCATTCGCAATCTATAAACGAATCGAGCATCTTCTGAAAGCTTACCACATCATATGGGTGGTTTTCAACCAATATGGCTACCTGAATTTTTGTACTCAAAATATTTTCCTCCCTTAACCTTCTTTCTTTGAGAACAACCGCCATACCCAAAAATTAGGGACAGGCGGTTGTTCTTAAATTATTTATTTATATACTCTTGCCCTCAGATCTTGTAAGAACTCAAGCGTTGTATCTGTTTCATACTTGTAGTCAATTTCCTTGGCACCATTTGTGATAATCCACGGACACGCTGCCGAAACACCCTTGTCATAGCCTATTTCTTTCAGAATTTCGAACAATCTGATAAATGTATCTTTTCGTTTCCCCACATTCGGCTGCGAACCGCCGTCACCCTGGATATGAACGTCAAGACAGTAATCAGGATACTTGAGTATATCTTCAAGCGGTTGATCCAATTCAAGGAAATAGTTTAAGTCTGCCATAACCTTTACAGAACGCCTCCCCGTCATTTTCGCAAATTCAATTCCCTGTAAATATCTGGGGAAGAGGGTATCGGGCTCGGCCTGGGGTTCAAGTGCGATTTGCATACCGTACTTCTCGGCAAAATCAGCCATTATATTGATTGAGCTGATTGCTTGATCAACGGCTTTAGCGTGGTCGAACCCATCTGGACAACGGAAGTGCCCTCCCCAGCAACCGATATATTTGCAACCAAGCTCATTTAGCCTTGCAAATTCACGCTCAAGTGCAAACAGAATAAGTTCACGGTTGTACAATGGACCGCTGGCACCTCTCCAAGTTGTTCCTGGACCTAAAAGGTGGCTTGTGCTAATGCAAGGGCGACCATCTTCTTTATAAAGCTTTTTCTTAGCTTCCCATTCACTGTCGCACAGCAAAGCACTTGCGTGTATAGATGCCGGAACCTCGAAGTATTCCCAGCCTTTGCTGATTTTATCCATTGGCACAACATCGACGACTATGCCTAATTTAAATTGTTCATTCATAAATAAATTCTCCTTTATTATAATCTTAATCTACATATCTCGCTGGGTTCGCAGCCATATAATCTTCGAATTCTTTCGCAATAGCTGCTGTTTTCTCTTTGTAGGTCCCATTTATATAGTTCATTAAGTCGTCATACTGAACTTCGCCAGTTACATAACGAACCTCAAGGCTGTTGAGAGTTTGAATCTCATCAGGGAATTCTACGCCGATTTTGTCAAGCATTTTAGTAAAACCGAAATAGCATTTCTGTGTAGCCTTTTCAGCTGCACCAGCTTCTTTTTGCCATTTGGCAATGGCTTCAGGGGTAGAACCACCTTGCAATGCAGATTTGCCATCTAATGCGTTTGCCATTGCAAGCATGTTGCTTGTCACTTTCATTCTAGCTGCTTGTTGCTCAGGTGTGCGGTCAACAGTACGTGTCTCAACATCGTAAGAATTGTAATTGCTGCCAGCTATTCCCATTTGTAGGAGTACGAATCCTTCTTCTGAATTTGCATAATCAAGCAGGCGCAGAGCTGCATCCTGTTTTTCAGGAGAGGATTTCGCATTTACATAGTATGCCATCCAGTTTGAAGGAGGACATGCGTAAACCGGTTTTTGGTCAGCTGTTTTTACCAAAGGCGGACAATAAACGTAATCATCGATGTTAAGGCTGTATTTTTCCAAAATATTAGTGATGTAATTAGTTTCCGATACACCGATAATACCAACTCTTTGCTGTGCAAATGCGTCCTGAGCTTCACTCCCATTAAAAGTGACAAATTCACGGTCTATTATACCTTCGGCATAGAGGCTGTGGATCAATTGGATATACTCGCCGTATTCAGATTTTAACGGACGCAACTTAGCACTGCCGTCAACATCGGGTAAACCAGCATGCCAGCTTGAAATACCATATGCCGTAGATAAGAAATCGTTCATCAAATGCCATATGCCGGAATCCATGGAGGATTGCTGCGCATTAAGGCTTGCGCCGAATGTGTCGTTTTTACTGTTACCGTCAGGGTCGTCGTTGGTAAATGCCCTGCAAACCGTTACAAATTCGTCAACAGTTGTCGGTGCTTTCAGTCCAAGTTTATCCAGCCATTTTTTATTGATGAGAAATCCCCATTTATCATAGGAATTCGGCTTTGGAATACCGTATATTCTTCCGTCGGGCAAAAATACGCAGTCACCGTATTGCTCTTTTGAGATATTTTTCGAAAGATTAGGGTATTTGCTAATCACATCAGTAACATCCATAATCAGACCTTCCTGTGCCCATTGTGTAGCGGATATGTCTGCGCCATAGTGTACAAGGTCTGGCATATCACCTGTTGCCACAAGCATTTTTACGCGGTCACCGTATCCATTTTGTGGTGGTGCTTCGATATTAAGCTTAATGTTCAGCTTTTTTTCAATTTGCTGAATCACGGGGTTGTTATCGAGTACTATTTCCGGATTCAGATTAAGCACGCAGCTGATTTCTACCGGTTTGTCAGATGTGGCAGTGGTATCGCTTGCAGTTTGAGTTGTTGTTGCGCTTGACGAAGTAGTGGTTGTACTTGGCGGAGCAGTGGTATTGCTTGTGTTAGATGACGAATTGTTCGATGAACATGCAGCAAATAACGTAAGTGTCATCATTACAAATAGTATTAAACTTAACTTCTTCTTTATCACTTAAATTATCCTCCTTGTTTTTATTATTATTATTAGATAATAAACAATTATTCCTTCACGGAACCGAGAGATATACCTTTTACAAAATATCTCTGCATAAACGGGTATACGACGAGAATCGGCACCAGCGTGATTATAATCGCCGCCATTTTTAGTGTGAAAGGATGCGAACGTGCGCTTGAAGTAAGCATTTGCGTAACAGGGGACACGGATGAGGTATCTTCTACCACAAGCTCGCGCAGTACAAGTGCAAGTGGCCAAAGCTTTCGGCTTGATATGTAGAGCATGGAAGAGTAATAGCTGTTCCAATACTGTACGGCACTGAAAATTGTCATGGTTGCTATAGCGGGCTTTAGAATCGGTACAATGATCGTGAATAATATTCTTAAATCATTAGCACCGTCTACCTTTGCGGCTTCCTCCAAGGACTCAGGTACAGTGGTTTTAATAAAATTCTTCATCAGGATTAAATTAAATGCGCTTATACATCCGGGTATAATCAATGCCCAAATGGAATTGTATAGATGTAAGTTCTTGATCAGTAAGTAATTCGGGATCATACCGCCATTAAAAAACATGGTGAACAAAATCATGCTCATAACAATCTTCCGTCCACGAAGCTCAGGTTTTGAAAGCGGATAAGCCGAAATGGTGATCAAAAAAACGCTCAGCAGTGTTCCTACAACCGTTATGAATAATGTCACACTGTACCCTGAACGGAATAGTGTGTAGTCCCATATTTGCTTATACGCTTGCAAGGTAAAATGAGATGGTATCATTTTAATCGGATTTTCCAAATATTCTGTATATGGCATAAATGATGTAAAAAAAACATATACAAATGGCATGAGACAGCAAATCGCAAAAATACCTATAAGCACAATGGATATCGTTTCAATAACATAATCGCCCGTACCCCGGATAATGTGGCTATGTTTGTGAGTGGATGGTTTGTTTTTGGCATTTATCAAAATATACCCTCCTCTCCTATCAGTTTAGCAACTGAATTAGCAAGCATTAACAGCACAAAACCAACAGTGGAACTGAATAAACCGACTGTTGTAGCAAAAGAAAACCGACCATTAATAATACCCAATTTGTAAGTATATGTCTCAAAAACTTCTGAAACTTGAAGGTTGCTCGTATTTTGCAAAACATAAAACTGCTCAAACCCGTTATTCATAATATTCCCTATAGTTAGAAGTAAAAGGATTACAATTGTGGTCTTAATCCCAGGAAGTGTAATTTGCAAAATCCTTTGGAAGCGGGATGCGCCATCTATTGTAGCAGCTTCGTACAATTCAGGATTGATTGAAGTTATGGCTGCAAGATAAATAATAGTATCCCACCCTGCGTTTTTCCAAATATTAGAGATAAGCACGACTCCTCTAAAATATTTTGCGCTTCCTAAAAAGAACTTCGGCTCTCCACCAAAATATTTTATGACATCGTTAATAATTCCCCATGAAGGTGAAAGCAAGTTTACGAGTATACCGCCGATAACTACCCAAGAAATGAAATACGGAAGGTAAATTATGGTCTGCGACAAACGCTTGAATTGAAAAAACGGTATTTCATTTAACAAAAGTGATAATATTATAGGGATAGGAAAGCATATAACAAGCTTTAGCAGGCTTAAAAATATGGAATTCCAAAGCACCCTGTAAAAATCAGAAAGACCGAATAGATATTTGAAGTTTTGAAACCCAATCCATGCGCTATCCATAATCCCCTTTGAAAATTTAAAGTCCTTAAAGGCAATGATAAGTCCATACATTGGCATGTAGTTAAACACTAGAAAATAAATAACGCAAGGCGCAAGCAATAGGTAAAGATACTTGTTTCTATAGAAATACCGCAATGCTGATGATTTTTTAAAAGTGGTACTTGCCATATTATACCCCTCCCATGATATTGCAGATTACTAAAATGCTTATTGTAACTTTTATATTAGTGGATTAAACGTTTCCTCACAATAAACAAAATAACTCTTAATTTCAATGAATTTTTTTTGTAATATTTTTTCTTGTTTTTTTGAATTGTAAATCTAAAAATGAGGGTTCGTCAAAAAAATTTACAAAAATTAAACCAATTAATAGTATATTTTATATAAAATCTTTGATAAAAAGAGTTGAAATTTTAAGGAACGCAAATTAAGAACGGAGCTATGCTGACCTTCGTTCTTAATTGCTTTAACTTATATAGGATATAGGCTGACGGATTGTAATTTTTGTGCTAATCCCGCTTTTACTTTCAATTGCTAACTCGCCTAGACCTCCGGAACACATTTTTATACGCTCTATTACGTTTCTGAGACCATAGCCACTTTGCGAGACGTTTTCATCGCCACTTAAAATTTTATCAATAACATGTTGAGAAATACCATTGCCGTCGTCCTCGACAATCAGATTATAGAAGCCGTCCTCCGAATAGCTAAAAACTGTAATATTTAAGGGATTGCCGTTTTCCAGTCTACCGTGATATATGGAATTTTCCACAAGGGGCTGTAATATAAGCTTGACTGTTTTACAGTTCATAAGCTCTGCTTCAATATCTGTATGTACATTGATTTCGTCTGAGTAACGGAGCTTTTGTAAATAGATGTACGCTTCAAGCTGCTCGATTTCTTTTCTTAGTGGAACCAGATTTTCGTTAAGCACAAGTGAATAGCGCAAAAACAATGCGAGACTGTCCACTGCAGCGGAAAGTTCCTCTGAATTTCCCTGTTTTGACAACCATTTGATTGTCGAAAGAGAATTGAATAAAAAGTGTGAATTAATTTGAGCCCTTAAAGCCGACATTTCAGCGATGCGCTTAAGCTCGTTTGTATCGTTGTTTTGCTCAATCAGGTTTAATATACGCTTTCTTGTTTCATCAAGCTCACCAGCAAGTATTCCGAATTCGTCATTTCCGTCTATGTGCAAATCCTTGTTCAGTTCCCAGCTGCTGATTGTAGCGATTTTTTCCTGAAGTGTGCTTAACCTGTGGTTAAAGCGCATTGAAATAAGGCTGACAAAAGCAAAAGAAATGAGTAACAGAGCGATAATTACCGGTACAAGTCGGAATAGCATAAGTCTATACCCTCTGTAAAGGTATTCGGAGGTGGCTTCTATATTGACGACAAATCCGCTGTTTCCCGTCGAAATGTCGATAGACGAGGATGGTATATTCAAGCTGGTTTTCGGCACACTGAATTCGTTGTTATCACGATTATGGTAAAGCATCTGCCCGAACAGAAGCCTATCGTTCATAGACATGATACTTGCACCATTTAAAATGTAAATGCGGTTATCGTCTGTATATTTATTGAAAAAGCCAAACAATTCTGTTTCGTAAATGCACATTTCAAGGTAATATTCCCGTTCCAGATTGGTTTGATAAACCTTATGAAAAATCGAAAAAACCTTTTCGTTGCTGTTGTTCAAATATGTGCCCGTTATAAAAAAGTTTCCCTTGTAAGCGGCATTACCTGGTATAAATTCGTTGAATATCTTTTCGATATTGTCCAGTCCATCCACTTTGCCGTAAATACCGCTGCGGTAAAGCCGTATATCCCGTACTCTGCCGACATGCTGATTAATGAACTCGGACGTTACATTATCTAGTAAAGAGCATACCTGTTTATAATCATCCCTTTCCATGGAAACGAGTAATTCTTTATCCGTTGCTAAGAGCTTCAGATAAGATATAAAGTAATCCATTCGGTTATCTATATTTATTGCTATCTGCTGCCCATAAGCGTTTAAAATTTGCCCAGCCTGGTTGCGATAGCTTGCCCTTAAAATAAAGTGCATCATCATCATAATAATTCCGATGACAAACAAAATAATTAAGGTAAAACTAAAGTATAGTTGCGTTTTGAATTTTAAGCGATTAAAAATCATCATCGTGTCATACCTCGCAGTTGTGCTGCCTGAAGTCGCTAGGTGTAATACCTGTTTCTTTTTTAAACGAGGTGAAAAAATAAGTGATGTTACCAAAACCACAGCATTCCGCAATCTCATTTATTGAAATGTCGCTATCACGCAAAAGCTCTTTCGCTTTTTCAATACGTGTTTTCATCAAGAACCTATTGACGCTTAGCTTTTTTACGGATTTAAAAACCGTTCCGAGATAATTGGGGGTAAAGTGCATAGTTTTTGCGATTGATTCAAGTGTCAGCGGTGATTGATACTGAGTTGTAATTATACTTTCAACCTCGTCTGCGATTTGTTTTTTGTTTCTTTTCTTTTCTGTATGCGAATCAGGCTGTTCGTGTCTATCGGCGTTACAGCTAAGTAGTTCAGCATACAACTGGGCTGGTGTTTTAATGCTCTGCCTCTGCGCAATAAAGCTAATATTAACATGCATTTCGCCCTTCTCCTCAAAAAAGACCTGCAAAACCTGCTTGAATTCCGCAGCCATATCATCCTGTTGCTCCACAGAAATACAGAAAAGCGTTATTAACACTCCTGGCTTTGTGCACACGTTTACAGATTGGATACATTTTTTTGCACATTTTTTATTTAATTCAGCAATGCTCTTGTCAATGGAATACATAAGCCCTTGATTATAAAAGCTGATAAAAAGACATAACTGCATGAAGGGGCTTGAAGAACAAAGCCAATCCAATCCTAAATTACGTGCATCCTCATCATTTATCTGCATACCCATAAGTATGCGATTCATCAAGGCCTGTTGTGCAAGAGTTATGCTCGCGTTGTAATTCTCCTTTAATTTTGTCTGCATATGCCGCTCTATAGCTTTTTCCGTAATTTCTTCTGCGGCTTTTTTTACAACTCTCAAAAGTTCCATTTCATTTACGGGTTTCATCACATAAGCCTGAATATTTAAATCTATGGCCTGCTTGGCATATTCAAAATCATCGTAGGAGCTTAAAAAAATAATCTTAGTTTCCGGAGCGAAATGACGTATCTTCTTTGAAAGCTCAATACCGTCCATAACAGGCATTTTAACATCTGTCAGCACAATATCGGGGTGAAGTTCCTCAACTAAGGAAAAACCTTGGGAACCGTTGATTGCTTCACCGATTATCTGTATTCCGATAAGCTGCCAGTCAATGTAATTTATAAGAGAATTCCTTTCAAAACTTTCATCTTCAACTAAAATCATTGTGGTCACAGTCCCCACCCCTGTATTATTCAAACTGGTAAATTTGCTGTTCGAAGTCGATAGTTAACGGTTTTATATTTTTTACAACATCATTATACATTAAAATACAAGAAATTTCAATATGATAAATGGTGTTGCAGTGGTGTTTGGTGTTAGCCTGGTTATATTTTTACTTATATCTTTCTGAGCTCATCTAAAAACGCCGGACGTTTAGAATACTTTCTTGAAAGCTCAACACAGATATCATGCGCCGCTTTGTCACCACAAGCCTTTTTGTAATGCTTTATCAATCCGCAAACATCCCGGTAGTTACTGCGGTCATTGGCATGTGCTGCTCTATCTGATATATATTTAATAAAAATCTCATTAACATCATTATTATACTCAGGCAGAAGATAGGAATAATAGGATACAATGGTGTCAGTGCGCTTTTTACAATATTCCAAAAGAGGCAGTTTAAGTTTCTCGTGTATCAGAATTTTAACATAAATGCCATTCCTGTCGTCTTTCAATTTATCTAAAATTTCTTTAAGATAAGCATACCATTCATCATCTTTGTACAGAGCTTTTAATTTCAAGAAATATTCAAAATCATCATTCAGCAATAATTCTAAACCAAGAGTTTTTTGCCCTTCTATATTAGCAGTCTTTTCATATATTTCGTATCGGAATTTCTTCCATTTGTTTACTAAACCTGCATATTTACTATCTTTACACTCCCCATCCAAGCACAGTTCCAGTGCTTTATCATATAATTTATTTGACATGGCATTTTGAATAAGTTTAAGCCTAAAATCGCTATTGTTTACATGTTGCTCCATGTATTCAGTGGCAGCATCCTCACCATCAAACTGTTTTATGATTTCATATTGTACTGCTTGCCATTTATTTTTATCATAATCATCGTGGAGGTCGCTATGTGCTGTTATATATTGCTCCAGTTTATTGCGGTTATTTTGATTCTCACACAAAGGTATAACGGCTTCCATCAAATCAATTTGAAAATTTGACCAGCCTTCGTAAATTGAATCTTGCATGTGATCAAAGATGAC
>Ga0209629_10000714_pt1 | contig 19049 bp, 14 predicted proteins | sample TergutCu122P5_FD_187286 | JGI IMG/M metagenome (GOLD analysis project Ga0209629, IMG submission 187286) | Cubitermes ugandensis P5 segment gut microbial communities from Kakamega Forest, Kenya - Cu122 P5 (SPAdes) (version 2) | ecosystem: Host-associated > Arthropoda: Insects > Digestive system...
AATGACGGTACCACCACGACGAATAAAGATTTCGCCTTTGTGCCGGAGAACAATTTTTCCTACACAGTTGTCACTGATTCCGACTCCGCAAGCATGACCAGTGTTCAATTTGCAATTGACAACGCGACTGACTATGACACGGTTGTCGTTTACATGTATGATTCGGCGGCGGATGTGCATCGCACACTTGCTCCGGCTGATCCCCTTCTCGCGACCGCATTGACATTGACACACGTGAGTGGCAATGTTTGGGAACTGCAAACGCCTGAAGGAACTCCGGTGACCATCACTGACGGCACCGTGATGGGGGTTTACGTCAGTCGTATGCTGGCAGGAACCTTCACCGTTAATTTGGAGGCTCCGGTGCAGAAAGACGCCGCGCTTGCCACGCTTGAAGTCAACTTCACAATTGGAACCTCCGGGACCGGGGACTCCATAACAACGACCGTTACCGGCACCGCACCGAATCTGGAGGTCCTTTGTGAGACCCCGAAGGATTTCGTCGGCGTACCGGAGAATGGATTGGCCGCCACGTTTGATAATTATGAGGGTGATACCGTGGCGATCAAATACCAGGAAGCAGGCTCTGATGTGTGGGCGTCTGCGGGAACCATGACCAGGGAAGGCGATACATTTGTCCTCGGGGGGAATGTCGAAGACCTCCTCTTCACCGGTACTTACGCGTTCTTTGATGCCGCCGATGACACGAAGCTGCTTGGCACGATGACACTGACCCGCGTGGCTCCGGAAATGACACTCGACTACACTGCTTTGGAAGCGGCGATTGCCTGGTCGGGCACGGTCACCCGGAATCTGTACACACCACAGAGCCTTGCCACTTGGGATAACATGGTTAGAAATGGAAACGGTCTTTTGGCAGAGAAGGACCTCGTTGTTTACACACAGGGGAAACAGGATACGATTGATCTTGTGACGTTTAACATCCTGAATACCTTGGTGCCGGATACGACGGGAAATCCGACCGGTTGGGCAACCGCCTTTAAGGAAGCTCTCGGCAAGTTGGTTGCGGATACAGTGGGCAACAATATATTCAGCACCAACAATACGACAGGCGATCCCATTATAACCATTGTAAACGGCAACACCCGCCTCACTTTGGTGGTTGATGGTGTTTCATACAATTTTGATGGTGTGGGTAGTGGTGTCGGCAATGCCATGTTCTGTGTTCTTGGCAACACGTCCTTCAAGATCAATATCACGGGCAGTCCGCAAAATCCGGGAGGCAGTGACTATAAGATTTCGTTTGCGACAGTGTAGTCGTTCCCTGAAAGAAGTGACTGTCAACCCAATGATTCCTGTTTAGGAAGCAAAGCCGGGGCAATTCATGCCCTGGCTTTTTTTGTGTTCGGCAAGAAGGAACTTTTTCCACGGCTGCCTGCTGCGCCGACATTGTTAATACGCGCAAAATAGCGGGAATTATTATTATCGGCGATGCAGGCGATTCAACGGATAAGCTCAATTTTTATTAGCGGCACAGTAAAAAGACCACGTTATTTCTTCGCGAGTCCTGATCTGTTCAAAATCATGCTTTCCGAAGTTCTTGTTTTTCAACGCGGAACACACGGAACACGCGGAAAGACGGAAACTGCGGAATTCCGCGCCTTCCGTGCCGGTACTCCGGCCAAACAATGCCGCGTGCCTTCCGCGTTAAAAAATTGTACAAGTGATTTTTTGACGGTTTCCAAACTTTGCACTCTACTCCGCCTCCTCCGTTTCGATGATTTTCGTGCCGCCGCGCGGCTTTTTCCGCGTCTCGTCGAGGACGGTTTTTTCGCCCTTCATCACGCGGTCGCTCTCGTTGCGGACGACGATTTCGCCGTCTTTCGTGCCGCGAAGCAGGGCGCGCACGTCGCGCTCCACTTCGGGAATCGTCGGCTCTGCCGAAGTGTTGCGGGGGCGTTGCCAGAACAATTGCAGCATCCGGAACACATGCTCCGCTTCCGGGAGACGGCTTTGCGCCGCGGCTCGCACGGTCGAATAGTACGTGTTCGCCATGCGGAACGCGTCATCGCCGGCGATCAGCAGCAAATCGCCGGTGACGCGCGAAACATGGCGCAGCCAAACCAGCAGATTGCGCAGCGTTTCAATCTCGCGCAGGCGGCCTTTGAGCGCATCCTGCAAATCGGCGGACGCGGGCCAGAACCGGGGATACTGCGCCGCCACGTCGGACACCTTGTCCGCGTAACCGTAACGGCGCACGCCCGAACCCATAAGCCGCCGGCGGTCGGCGGTCGTCAGCACGGTGGTTTCGAGTTGCGGAAGGAGCGTGGCAAAGTTCCGGGTCACCGTTTGCATTTCGCTCAGCCAGTTTTGCAGATCGCTGACGGTGCCGGGCGTTGAAGCGTCCGGCGTCACGACTTTCGCGACGACGTAGTTCGAATGGGTATCCCCCACCGGAGCGTTGGCCCGGAGGCCGATCCAGTAAGTCGTCCCCGGCTCCAGGCCGCCGATGACCGTCCCGATCATGTCGGCGGGGATCGCGATTGAATGGGAATACGTCGATAAATCCTGCGTATCCGCGATCTTGAGCGTGTAACCGCTGACGCCCGGCACCGCGTTCCAGCTCACCGAGACCGCATTCGGCCCCGTCGCAAACACGCCGCCAAGCACCGGCGCGGGAAACTGGATTCGGGGTGAGGCGTCAGGCTCCAGGCTCCAGGCTTCAGGGTTCGTATTCGACGCTTCCCCCTGAAGTCTCCCGCCTGACGCCTGATACCTGATGCCTGATGCCTGATGCCTGATGCCTGAATCAGAGCACGAAGCGTCAGCGAGTGCCCCAATGGCGTCCGGAGTCCGGAGTCTGGAGTCCGGAGCCTGATGCCTGATGCCTGACGCCTGATGCCTGATGCCTGACGCCTGATGCCCGGCGCCTGACGCCTGATGCCCGGTGCCTGACGCCTGATGCCTGAAGCCCGAAGCCTGATGCCCGGCGCCTGACGCCTGATGCCCGGCGCCCGACGCCTGATGCCCGGCGCCTGACGCCTGATGCCCGGTGCCTGACGCCTGATGCCTGAAGCCCGAAGCCTGCGCCAATGCCGCAATCTGTGTTTCCAGCGAAGCGATTTGTTCTTCCATCGACGCGTCTGTTGTTGCGCCGGCACAGTTTGTTGCGCCGGCGGCACGGCGGACTGCTTTGGGAATGGGTTGGTGAGTCTTGCCTGACGCCCGGTGCCGGACGCCTGACCCCTTTTTCTTTAACTCGGACATGATTGTGCCTTTCTTGAATGGGGTTGGGGGAATGGCAGATGGCCGGTGACCGGCGAGCGACACAACCGGTCGCCACACTCTGCAAATCTGTCAAACTCTACTCCTCTTTCCCCGCCCCCTCACCTTTTTCTCCCCATCATGACCCGTTTCTTTCGGATTTGTCGCCGGTTTTGCCGAATATTCCGGCATTTCGGCGAATTCCCGTATCAAACCGGGATGCTTTCCGATCAAACCGGGATGCTTTCCGATCAAACCGGGATACTTTCCGATCAAACCGGGATACTTTCCGATCAAACCGGGATGCTTTCCGATCCTGGAGACTTTGCGGCTTTGCGTGAAATCCCCGGCGTGAAGTCTTGGCTTTTAGAGCAAATAAAAAGTTGGTCTGGAGTTTTTCCGCTCCCGTTGGTCGCTCCTTGATTGAAATAACACCTCCAGACCAACTCCGGATACGCTCTATGAGACTGGCAAATCATTTGCGACCTCACCGTATTACGATCACCCAATCGTTGCCGCGTTCTTCTTTGCCGGGAAAAGCGACCGCGTGAAAGTCCCCTTCTTTCATAACGGTAACCTCTTTGATTGTTTCGCCGGTGCGGGGATTGAACAATACGAACTGCCTGGCTGTTTCCAGTGGTTTCAGTTTGCTCAAATCGAGTACGATTCGCCGTCCTGTCGGAACATAAACAAAAGCCTTGTCCCGATTTTTCGTACAACAGGCTGCCGCATAACCGGTTCCGTCCGGGTTATCGCCGACGATCAATTCCTGACACGGAACATGCCCGTCTTTCAGCAAGCCTTTATTTAACAGGAAGTTCCGCAGAATCAGCATTTGCCAGGCACCGGGCAGGTCAACGGATTGTTTCCAGGGCGTGCGGGCATCGGCGCATTGCCGTTCCGGCGTGCCGTCGTACATCATCCAGATATCGTGGCAACCGTAGGTATGGCCGAAAGCTCCCGAAAAGATCGCCCAGTATGCCGCTTGCCGGATGTCAAAATCGTCAAACCACTGCGTTTTTGTCTGGTCACCCCGGACAGGGTGGTTTTCATACCGGGGTTCGCCGTCCAAAACGGGTTTGGTCGGTTTCAAATTGTAATCACGGGCAACCATTTTGTCATTCGCCCCGTCTTTGATGCGATGGCCTGATTGAAACATGTTGAAGTCCAGCCAATCGTCGCCGTGGAAAAACCGCGAGGAGGAATCTTCGCCGGACGGATGATAGGTCATCAAGTGGGCAAAACCATTGTCTGCCAATAATTCCCCGGCCTTGATTCCGCGAGCGATTGCCCGCCAGACGGCAAAGTCCTGTTCCCGCTCACAAGGGCGGTCACCGCCGAGAATCCAAATCATGTTCGGACGGTTTCCATATCGCTTGCCGAGAAAACGGCCATAGACTTCGGCATTTTCCGGCGTAAAAATTTCGGGTCCCTGCCCCCATTTCTTGAGAACCTTATCGCCCCATGTCGGCAGCATTGCGATGTAAAGCCCTTTTTTGGCGGCGGTATCGACCACAAAGTCAACATCGTCCCAGTAATCGTTATCGGGGCCGTCCTTGACCAGCGGGCGTGTCGGATCGTTGTCGACCAGCGGCAAATGACCGGCCGGGGTTGGCCGGGTCAAGCCCCCGAATTCGGCCAACGCAACGGCTTGAACGACGGTAAAGCCCTGTGAACGGCGTTTTTCAAGGTAAAACTCCGCTTCGTCCCGCGTCAGGCGGTGAAACAGTTCCCACGCCGTATCGCCGATCCAAAGAAACGGCGTACCATCTGCGTGGACAAGCGAACGGGCATCATCGGAAACCTTGAGCGGCCCATGTGAAAAGTCCCAAGCGGCTCCCGTCAATGGTTCCGGAGGTTCCGCCGACAAAGAGAGCGGAGTGCAAAACAAAGTGAACCCCGCAAGGAACATGCAAAGACAAACTGTGCGAATCGTCATGGCAGTAAAAATGTAAAAACGTGGTTGGAATTGAATGTGGAAACCAAAGAAACCTTGAAGAGACAACTGCCCCTCTCTTGTGCCTTGATGGTGACATTGGACATTGCACAACAGACACACCATTATATAATAATGCCTTGCATTTTATACCGCAGCCGGTATGGGCGGCAGCCTTCGGCCTTGCGCAAACGTCCTGCGTTGCAGGACTTGCCGTGTCCAGCTTCCGGCTTTTCAACCGGCTTGGGTATGCAAGCCGCCCTGTTTTTCGGGGATTGACGCAAGAAAGAAGCGTTTTTATGCCGATTTATGAATATTTTTGCAAAAATTGCGAGAAAGAGTTCGAATTATTGATTCGTGGCACACAAAAACCGGTTTGTCCGTATTGCGGCGGGAAAAAACTTGACCGCCAAATGAGTGCCCCCGCCTCGCCGACGCACGCAAACGGTTGCCCGATCGAACGCGGATCATCCGACGCGGCGTCGTATTGTGCCCATGGCGGCTGTTGCGGCGGCCACTGCCCGCATTGATTACGACCATTGTGCATCATCCATCCGCAATGTGCCGTTGCTTTCTTCAGCATGTTCCGGTTTCACCCGAAAGACGGTGCCGTGTCTTGCGTCTTTCGTTGGACAAGCCGTATACCGCAGCCGGCAGGAGCGGCAGCCTTCGACCTCGCGCAGACGCCCCGCGTTGCAGGACTTGCCGCGTCCAGCGACCGGCTTTTCAACCGGCTTGAGTCTATTATCGATTTTTAACAGCCAAAACATTGGAATAGTGGCCTTTTTCATCTTTTCTGACGTCCACAATCGCAAATCCGGTTTCTTCCACCCATGCATTGATCAAGGCGGCATCCCATGTCACCATCTCAAGAGGCTTGTGATTGAAATCCTCAAAGAGGCGGTTTGTCATGTCCAATGCCACATGTCCGGTCTGATTGGTGAAAACGAAATATCCGCCGACCGGCAAGGATTCATAGATCAAACGCATCGATTTTTTAATCATTTGGGCATCGTTAAACCAGTCGTAAAAACCTGACGCGACAAAGATGTCCGGAACCGTGTCAAACGTGAAATCGTTTTTTTCGAGCGCGTTGGCAACCCGATACGTCAGATTCAGCCCTTTGGCATCCGCCCTTTTCTTTGCTTCTTCGAGCCACCTTGCGTCAATGTCCCTGATTTCCGCGGAGACGTTCTTATTTTTGTATTTCTCCAAAACTTCCGTGATATACAAAGCGGGTCCCGCAGCGACATCACAGATGTGAACGCTGTTTTTTGATTTCAGCGTCAAATCAATCGCTTTTTCCAGATTGGCGCACAGGTTGGCTTTTCTTTCCCTGATGACACGCCAACCCTCATGCTCCAGATAAATCTTGTCGATGATCTTCCCGATAAAAAACTTCCCGCCCGGCTGGTTTTTATAGATATAATCCAGCATGATCCCGGAAGTGAACCCTTCCTTCATCGCAAGGCGAATGCCGTCGCTCCATCTGCCGATCGTGCGTATCGCCAACTTGGTAAAAAAAAGCTTTAATGTTTTCATTTGAGTTTCTCCAGTGTGGTGATGGCAAACAAATACGAATCGAGCAAATCAACTTCATCGGGATGATTCCTGTATGTCTTGAATTTGACATGGAAACCTTTGACGTTGACTGTATTGACGGGCTTCTTTTTCAGGCTTTCTTCAAAGTAACGAATTGTTCTTTTGTTGGAAAAAATCCTGACGACGGGCGCGCCGGATGTCGTTGCGAGCGCGTAGTTCTTCACAGTCATGTTTTTGCCCAACAGTCCTTTTGTTTTGGGCGGTATGATTCTGTGACCATAATGCGGAACCGCGAAGACGACCAGGTCATATTGCGAAAAGTCCATGTCCATCGCGGCACCGACTTCAACGGCTTCAATATTATATGCTTTGGCGATTTCTTCGGCAACCTTTCGCGTGTTTCCCGTTTGCGATTCATAGATAACCGCAATGTTTTTACCAATGTTTTTGTTCTTCGCATATTTGATCCAATCCAGCTTGCGACACTCTTTCAATTGTGCGCAAAGCCTTCTCAGGACGGTCACCTGACCCAAGACGACAAACAGCACCATCAGCCACTCAAAATACGAAAAAATTCCGATGCCGCTGATTCTGCCCGTCAGGCGGAAGTATTCCAGTACGGAAAAAATCATGATGAAAATCAGTCGCTCGACTTTGCCCAGTGGACCATGATGCTGCCAGTTGATTGCGATTGCTTTGGAGAGCATGCCGGTGTAGCTGACAAGAAACATCGAAGCCATTCCCGCCATGCCAAGCCACGGCGTGCATAAGGGTGACAGGCCGATTCCCATGAGGATGAAAATGTCGGAATACCTGTCCGGCAATGCATTGACGATTTCACCTCGTATTAACAGTTTCTAAGTGATTAAATTGGAAGAGGTTATGAATCTACTTCCAAGACAAATTTTTCTATCTGTTGCTTTTACTTCCAAATTCTTCGCAATTTTTCTTTTTTGCGACAGACGAAGACTCTTGCAACAACGCTATCATTCGGGTTTGCAAGCCCTGTGACGCCCGATTCGATTACTGCAATCCCGGAAGTTTTGGCGATTGTTTCAATGCTGCGTTTTCACAAATTTCTGCTCATGCTTTGTTGATTCGCCGATCTCCTTCATAGCAAACGGCGAGTTGTTCGCCGACTTTTCACAAACATGTCAACTTTTCATCAACAAGTCGGAGATTTCACCATGCCACTCAAAAAACCGTTATTACTCATCAATCCTCATGCCATTCGACGTATTCCGCCTTCGTTTGCGTGGCTCGACCATCGCTTGCGCAGCAACGGTTTCCTTGAAACATTCACGCCAAGCGAAATCGCTCTTTACTTTTTCCTTGCATTGGCAGCGGATCAGCAGGGGCTTTCCTGTTGGCGGCTGGATGTTATGCAGCGCACCATGCCTGCGTTTCACTTTCATCAATTTCATACTGCGAGGGATGCCCTCATGCAAAAGCGGCTCCTTGCATTCAAGCCCTGGTCGCAAAACGATCCGGACGGTGTGTATCAACTCCTGGCTTTACCAGCCAAGCAACAAAATAAATCCAACGATCTTCAAACCTCGCTTGCCAACGTGATCAAGTCGGTTTCGTGATCAACAATTCACGCATGGGACGCTACGCCTTGCACCTTGAGTACGGTACTGTTTGAAAGACTGTTCCCCATGCGTTTTTCAAATCATCGTTCGATTGCCGTGAATGAGTCGGTTGTTCCCCGGCATGTCCGGGACGCTATGAATCACTATCGAGGTTGCCGGATTCGAACATTTTTATTGAATTCCTCATTTTCCAAATATCGTTATTGACAAAAGCCATGACCACTTTTCAATTTTTACATTACCATGAAACATTCAAAGAACAAAATCAAAGCAAACACCGTTCGCGCCGACGAACGGAACATCGTCGGCATCGACATCGGCAAACGCAAACACGCTGCGACGGCTGTTTCGCCAAAGGGTGTCACCATTACCAAACTCAAATCGTTTGAAAACAACCGTCACGGCGTCGATCAACTCGAACGCCATGTCCTTGTTCCAGCGACATCGCGACGCAAGCCGATGATCGCGATGGAAGCGACCGGTCAATACTGGAACGCCTTGCATGACGAACTTCAACGACGCGGCTATTCCTGCGTCGTGTTGAACCCGATTCAAACCAATTCGCGAGGTCGAAACCAAATCCGCAAGTCGAAAACCGACTTGGTGGATTCCGGCCTGATCGCGCGAACAATTTTGTCCGGAGATGCCCGCTGGACGATTGTGCCTGACGAAGCCACATTCGAGTTGCGACTGCTTGTGCGGCATCGCTGGCGACTCATTCGTACTCACGGCATCATTCTCCGGTATGCGATTTCCATTTTGGATCGCATTTTCCCGGAGTTTGAAGGCGTTTTCTGCAAACACTTCCTTCCGTCGATCCGACAGTTGATTCGTGAAGTCGGCATCACGCCTTGTTCGCTGATCCGTAATCGCAAAATGGTTCAAATCATTCTCGAACAGGCAAGTCGCAAAAAGTTTTCGCAGGAAAAAATCGATTTGCTTTTGAGTCGTGCCAAAGAATCGATTGGTACACAACAAGGCGATAAAACCGTCAACCATCAGTTTCGCATGATCGTTGATTTTCTCGATTTTGCTGAAAAACAAGTCAAGGAAGTCAACGCGGAACTGCGAAAACGAATGACCGAAACGCCGTGCCCGATCACTTCGCTTGGCATCGGCCCGGAACTTGCCGCGACGATCCTTGCCGAAAGCGGCGATGTGACGATGTTCGTTGGACCGGAAAAATACTCGGCCTTTTGCGGCCTCGACCCCAGCGAATACAAGTCCGGCGATAGCATCCAAGGGCGTACCCCCATCAGCAAACGCGGCTCGCCTCTGTTGCGTTGGGCGTTGTACATGTCGGCCATTACAGTCTGCAAAAAACATCACGATTTCAAACGCATCTTCGACCGCCACGCCCACAGAGGCTACCGCTACGCGATGATCGCCGTGGCGCATAAGTTGGCGCGAGTCATCTGGCGTCTGATGAAAGACAACCGCAACTTTACCAAACGCCCACCAAAACGAACCTGCTGAAACGGAATAATCGGTCATTTCAAACTCTCTCCATCGGTGCCGGGGAATTTACACCCCCGGCTTCAACTCTTAATAGTCGGTCTTTCAATCTCAGATTTCCGCGTTCGATTGCGATCACGCCATCGATCGTGTTGAGCGTCATCCTCGCAAAGGCAAGCAGAATCGACAACAAAAGCAAGGCAGGCATTTTGGCCGCGTAGAGATAACAAAACATGGTACCCAGCGCAACGACCGTTGCAAGATAGCCCAGCCAGTCCGGATTGATGAATTTCATCTTCTTCGCCAAAGGGAGCAATATCTTGCGGTAGGGAAATTTTAACATGTATAAGTTCATCGGTTTCTCCCATCAAAATGGATACTGTAGCATAACAATGGGTGATTTTTTCTCACACGAAGGCACGGAGCCGCAGAGAGATTGAAAATACCGACTTTCTCCTCTGTATACCGCAGCCGGTATGGGCGGCAGCCTTCGGCATCGCGCAGACGCCCTGCGTTGCAGGGCTTGCCGCCTCCAGCTTCCGGCTTTTCAACCGGCTTGAGTCTACCTTTCCTCCGTGTGAAAAAACTCGTGAATGGTTACGAAATCTTTTTGTACTTGCTGCGGCGATGGCCGAAGCGGTTCGGGTCTTCCGATTTCATTTGCTCTTCGTAGGCGGCAAAGTTCCCCTCGAACCACCGGACACGGCCGTCCCCTTCGAAGATCAGCATGTGTGTGCAAATCCGGTCGAGAAAAAAGCGGTCGTGACTGATGACGATCGCACATCCGGAAAAGTCGATCAGTGCCTGTTCGAGAACCCGCATCGTGGCGACGTCGAGGTCGTTTGTCGGTTCGTCGAGCAACAACAGGTTGCCGCCGCATTTGAGGAGTTTCGCAAGGTGAACGCGATTCCGCTCACCTCCGGAACACTGCCCAACCATTTTCTGCTGTTGCTGACCGCGAAAATTGAATCGCGAAACATAAGCCCGGCTGTTCATCTTGATCGGACCGAGTTCGATCATGTCTTTTCCGTCGGTGATTTCATCGAACACGCTCACTTCATTGTTGAGTGCATCGCGGTGCTGATCGACATACGCCAATTGAACGGTTTCGCCGAGTTCCAGCTTGCCGGAATCCGGCGTTTCCCCGCCGACAATCATGCGGAACATCGTCGTTTTTCCGGTGCCGTTCGGACCAATGACGCCGACGATCGCGCCACGCGGAATGTTGAACGAGCAATTTTTTATCAGTGTCACATCGTTGCCGCCAATGGTAAAACCTTTCGTCACGTCTTTGAACACCAGCACTTTTTCACCGAGCTTGGGTCCCGGCGCGATTTGAATGATCGCGTCGCTCTTGTCGTCGAGGGTCTGCCGCGCGGCAAGCTGTTCATAAGATTTGATGCGTGCCTGATTTTTCTGCAAGCGGCCTTTATGCGCCATTTGAATCCATTCGAGTTCGCGTTGCAGCGTTTTTTGCCGTTGCGACTCCTTTTTCTCCTGCACTCGCAACAATTCCGATTTTTGCGTGAGCCACGACGAATAATTTCCCTCGAACGGAATACCTCGGGTATTATCGAGTTCCAGAATCCATTTTGTGACATTGTCGAGAAAATACCGGTCGTGCGTCACGATGATCACCGTTCCGTGATAATCGCGCAACGCCCCTTCGAGCCACTGGACCGTTTCCGCGTCGAGATGGTTCGTCGGCTCGTCGAGCAACAGCAAATCCGGCTTTTCAAGCAGTGCCATGCAAAGCGCGACGCGACGTCGCTCACCGCCGGAAAGTTTCCGGACAATCGCGTCGTCCGGAGGCAACACAAGGGCATCGGCGGCAATATCGATCATCCGGTCGAGTTCCCAGCCGCCGACGAGATCAATTTCCTCCTGAAAACGCCCCATCTGTTCCATCAATTTCTCGAAATGGTCCGCCTGATCCGGGTCGGCCATTGCCGCCGAAATTTCGTTGAACCGGTCAATCATGTTTTGAATCGGAGCAACCGCCGCCAGCAGGTTTTCACGCACCGTTTTGTCGAGTTCCAGCTCCGGCTCCTGAGCGACGTAGCGCACACGCATCCCCTTGGCGAGCGACGTTTCGCCGTCAAAATCGGTGTCGATCCCCGCCATGATTTTCAGCAGCGTCGACTTCCCGGAACCGTTTTCGCCGACGATCCCGATCTTCGCCCCATAATAAAACATGAGGCTGATGTCCTGCAAAACGACTTTTTCTCCATACTTTCTGGAGACACGGTGCATCTCGTAAATAAAATGGGGTGCCATTGGTGTCAAAAGTTAGGTGTCAGGTGTTAGCCGCGTCGCCCTGCGACGCGCATGTGGTGCGATGGTCATGCCGTCGCATTTATCTTGGTGAAATCACCCAATCCGAATCAACGGTTTCGCGCACGGCGACTTGATTCCATCCAAGAGTCAATAAAACGCGAAGGCTTTGATCGAATGAAACAATGGTACCCAAGCCGACAACTTTTGGTATTTCGTTGTTCATGTCTTCCGTTTCCGGCAAAAATTGCCAGTCGCCTTCTTCATCATGAACAACACGTTGGATCGGTTTTTCTTTTTCAAGGATACTTGCCGTCGTGATAACTGCGAGGTTGTATTGGAAACAAACTTCATTGTTGATGATCAGCCAACCGTCGCCGGGATAATGCTCGCCATAATACGTTTCAATCACGCGAATCGTACCGACAAGCTGATCGTTGAAAGTCTCAAGTTCTTCTGCGGGAATCCATAATTCCCGGTGCATTGAGCTACCCACTTGATGTTCTTCGAAACGTGACAGGTAATCCTGCGACAGTGCAAATTCTGTGACAAATCCCACTTGGTCGGTGACGCCATTATTGCCTTTCGTGTTCCAGTCCTGCGTAATTTGCCGGGCATATTCCCGATTCAATACCGGATAGAAAATCGGTTGCTCCGGCAAACGTTTCGGAAAACGCCGCATTCCTGACTGTTCAATCAGCAACAATTCCGCCAAACCAACAGGACGATAAAGTGTTTGCAAGGTCATACTGAATTATCCTCTGTAGCCTCCGCGTCTCTGTACGAAATAAAAACAAAAATCCGTGTTCCATCCGTGCAAATCCGTGGCGGACAAAAAATACCGATCAATCGTGTCACTCTGCGACACGGCTGACATGGCACTCGCTGACGCTTCGTGCCCTGATGATGACCTGCCTGAAAACTTGTCGCAATTTAATAACGGTAGTAATCCGGTTTGAACGGTCCTTCGACCGGCACGCCGAGATATTTGGCCTGTTTGGCCGTCAATTTGGTCAGTTTGACGCCGATCTTTTCAAGGTGCAAACGGGCAACCTCCTCGTCGAGTTTTTTCGGAAGGACATGCACGCCGACCGGGTATTTTTCCGGTTCCGTCCAAAGGGCGATCTGGGCAAGCACCTGATTGGTGAACGAATTCGACATGACAAACGACGGATGGCCGGTCGCACAGCCGAGATTGACGAGTCGCCCTTCGGCAAGCAACAGAATCGAATTGCCGTTTGGAAACGTGTAACGGTCGACCAACGGCTTGATGTTGACTTTTTTGATCCCCTTGAACTTTTCGAGTCCGGCCACGTCAATTTCGCAATCGAAGTGACCGATATTGCAGACAATGGAATCGTTCGGCATTTGAGCCATCTGTTCGGTCATGATGATGTCGCAACAGCCGGTCGTCGTCACGAAAATATTTCCGAATTTGCATGCTTCGGCCATGGTGGTCACTTCGAATCCTTCCATCGCGGCTTGCAACGCGCAAATCGGGTCGATTTCGGTCACCACCACCCGGGCACCATATGAACGCATCGAATGGGCGCACCCTTTGCCAACGTCGCCGTAGCCTGCAATGACAACGACCTTTCCGGCGATCATGACGTCGGTCGCCCGTTTGATGCCGTCGGCCAGCGATTCGCGGCAGCCGTACAAATTGTCGAATTTGCTCTTGGTCACCGAATCGTTGACGTTAATCGCCGGAATCCTGAGTTCCTTTTTTTCATGCATCTGGTACAAACGATGCACGCCGGTCGTCGTCTCTTCGGAAAGACCGCGAATCCCTTTGATGATGTCGGCGTGTTTTTTCTGGTGCACCACGATGGTCAGGTCGCCGCCGTCGTCGACGATCATGTTGAGCGGCTTGCCGTCCGGAAAAATGAGGGTCTGTTCGATACACCAATCGTACTCGGCGTCGGTTTCCCCCTTCCAGGCGAAAACGGGAACTCCGGATGCCGCAATGGCCGCCGCCGCATGATCCTGGGTCGAAAACTTGTTGCAACTCGACCAGGTCACTTCGGCCCCCAACGCACGGAGCGTTTCGATCAGCACCGCCGTTTGAATCGTCATGTGCAGACAACCGGCAATGCGAGCCCCCTTGAGCGGCTTCTTTTTTCCGAATTTTGCACGAAGCGCCATCAAGCCCGGCATTTCGTTTTCGGCGAGTTGAATCTCCTTGCGTCCCCAATCGGCAAGGGACATGTCGGCGACTTTGTAATTCTGCTTGCTTTTAACAGCCATTTCGTATTTACTCCTGTTTACTGAAAATCATATTTTGCAATTCCCGCTCTCCGGGAGCGGAAAACATTAAGATCAATTTCAAATTTGTGCTAAATCACTTCGTCGAGAGCCGATTGCAAACGGTCTTTTGGCACGGCTCCGATCATGCGTTCGACGACATGGCCGCGATTGAACACCATAAGCGTCGGAAGCATGTCGACTCCGTATCGGGCGGCAATGTCCATGTTCTCGAACGTGTTGATCTTGACGATCTTTGCATCCCCTTCGTTTTCAACGGCGAGTTCGTCAAGCATCGGGGCGATTATCCGGCACGGCCCGCACGACGGCGACCAGAAATCAACCAACACCGGCACTTCCGACTTCAAAACCACAGACTCAAAATCCTGTTCCGACAATTCTATCACCTGGCTCATAAAACATCCTGTCTGAAAAAAGGTAGCTGTTCACAAGTTTTGTTTCACGCAAAGACGCCAAGCAGACTAAGACCGCAAAGGAGTTTATTGTGCCGCTAATAAAAATTGAGCTTATCCGTTGAATCGCCTGCATCGCCGACAACAAAAAATCCTGCTATTTTATGTGTTTTAACAATGTCGGCGCAGCAGGCAGCCGTGGAAGCGGATCAAGTTTTATTATCGCATCTATAAAGGTTTTTACAAACTCTTTGCGAACTTTGTTTTCTTTGCGTCTTTGCGTGAAATCTCCAATTCTGCATGAACGGTTACGAAAAAAGAAAATCATACGCCGGACAAATCCGGCGGTTAAGAAACGGGAGAACATTGAAGTCAGTTCGTCATTAATGTTTGAAATGGCGGCGTCCGGTGAAGATCATCGCGATGCCGTATTTGTTGCACGCTTCAATGACGGCATCGTCATTTCGCGAACCACCGGGCTGGATCACCGCTTTGACGCCGTGTTTCGAAATGGCGTCGATCGAATCGGGAAACGGGAAAAACGCGTCCGAGGCAAGCACTGAATCGTTGATCCGGTCTCCGGCTTTTTTGATCGCGATTTCGACGGAATCGACACGGCTCATCTGGCCGGCACCCGCCCCGAGTAACATGCCGTCTTTGACGAGCGTGATCGCATTCGATTTGACGTGCCGCACAAGCTCCCAGGCAAAGCGGAGATCGCCTCCCTGTTTTTCGGTCGGCTCCGTTTTGGTGACCACCTGCCATTGGTCTTCCGGGTCGGATTCCATGTCGGCATCCTGGAGAAGTGCCCCCCCTTCGAGCATTCGAATCGAAACAGGCGATGATTTCTTCTCAAGCAATCCGCACTGCATCAGGCGGACGTTGGCGTGCCACTTGGGTTTCGTTTTCAGGATTTCGAGCGCTTTGGGGGCGAAATCCGGGGCGACGATCGCTTCGACGAACAGCCCCGGTTGCGAAAGGTATTCGGCCGCCGCTTCATCGACGCTCCGGTTGAAGCCAAGCACCGAACCAAACGCACTGAGCGGGTCCCCTTCCATCGCTTTTTTGGTCGCGTCGGCGATATTGTCCGCAATCGCCGCGCCGCACGGATTGTTGTGCTTGATGACGCAAACCGCCGGTTGTTCCAAACGACGAACAATCGCCAATGCCGAATCAAGGTCGAGGATGTTGTTGTAGGAAAGCTCCTTGCCATTGAGTTGGCGGGCCGAAACGACATTGGCCGGAACCGCTTTCTTATCAAAATACAAAGCCGCCTGTTGGTGCGGATTTTCGCCGTAACGAAGCACCGCCGAACGCACGAATGTCGTGTTGAGCGTTTCCGGGAATTGCCCTTCGCCGGAGTGTTCGATGAAAAATCGCGAAATGGCCGTGTCATACGCCGCCGTATGAGTGAAGGCGTCTTTGGCCAGCGAACGCCGGAGCTGGAGCGTCGTCGATCCGGTCAATTTGATCTGCTCGAGAACGGTCGGGTACTGCTCCGTATCGGTGACGATCGTTGTGAATTTGTGATTTTTGGCCGCCGCGCGGACCATGGTCGGGCCGCCGATGTCGATTTGTTCGATCACTTCCTCTTCCGAAACCCCTTCGCGCGCCGCTGTTGCTTCAAACGGATATAAGTTGACGACCACCAGTTCGAACGAGAGAATTCCGTGTTCGACCATGGATTTCATGTCATTTTGGTTATCATGGCGACAAAGAATTCCTCCGTGAACTTTCGGGTGCAACGTTTTGAGCCGTCCGTCCATCATTTCGGGGAAACCGGTGTAGTCGGAAATGTCACGGACCGGAATTCCTTCGTTTTCCAAATGTTTTCGGGTTCCGCCGGTGCTGTAAATCTCAACTTCTGCGGCGACAAGCCCTCTTGTAAATGCGGCCAACCCCATTTTGTCACTGACACTAATCAAAGCGCGTCGAATACGAGGCGATTCCATAACAACCCTTCTTTGTAGAAAAGAGACATTAAAATCAAATTGACATTCGAAGTATTATAAATCATTTCCGGGATTGTTGTAGATGTGCCGATCGCCCGAATAGGAATGCCGTTTCGGTCGGTAAAAAAAGACTTCGGTGAAAAACAGTCCGAAAATATCGGTGAATTGATTCATTAATGATTTTTTGTTAAAATGGGTAATGTTGAGAATGAATCTTTCTCTGATGTTTGCCCTTTTCGTACCCTTCACACCACACGGAATTTTCCCTTGATGACACCTCGTGAACGAACTTTAGCCGCGATTGATCGCAAGGCACCGGATCGTACCCCCCGGAATTTTTGGGCGGAACCGGCAACCTGGAACCGGCTTTTCCGGTACGTGGGACATTCCGACAGGGAACACTTGCTTCGTGATCTCGCAATCGACATTCGAAAACCCGAAGTCCTTGAACCACCGGAACGTGACATCGGTAACGGCGTTTTTCAGAATTATTGGGGCGAGCGGTATTTGTATCGGCCAACCGGTTGGGGGCCGATACGTGAAGACGTGGCCGGTGCCCTCGCTGATGCGAAAAATTTGGCCGGGCTTGAATCGTTTCCGTGGCCAACCCCCGACATGTTTGATTACTCCGGGCTTGCCCGGCAGTGTCACCAATGGGAGGATTATGCCCTTTTGTACGGTTTCGCCGACGTTTGGGAACGTCCGGCACTGGTTCGCGGACTGGAGAATATGTTTCTCGATATGTGCGAACGACCGGATTGGGTGCATTTTCTCACCCGAAAGTTCACCGACTTTTATAAGGAGGATTACACCCGGGCCGCAGAAATCACGAACGGACGGATCGACTTGTTTTTACTGATCAGCGACCTCGGCTGCCAGCGCGGACCGCTCATTTCGCTCAAGATGTTCCGCGAGTTCGTCGCGCCGTACATCCGGGAGATGTGCGATTGCATTCACGCACTCGGCGCGAAAGTGATGTTCCACAGTTGCGGGAGCATCCGGCCTTTTATTTCCGATTTGATCGAACTGGGTGTCGATCTGCTCGACCCGATTCAGCCTGTCACAGGGATGGAACCGGAGACGCTTAAGGCCGAATTCGGCGACCGGCTCGCCTTTCATGGCGGTATTGACATGCAGCGGTTGTTGCCGTTCGGAACACCCGATGAAGTGCGTCACACCGCTCGAAAATACTGTGAAACACTGGGGGCCGGCGGCGGTTACATTTTGGCCCCCGCCCACCTTTTTCAACCGGATATACCGCCGGAAAATATTCTGGCGGTGTATAAATAAATATGAAATGGGGAAATAACGCGAAACAGACGAAATGATCTTTTCGCGCATTTTCGCGATAGTTCGCGTGTTTCGCGTCAAGAAAAGAAATGAGGAACCCATGCAAAAAACATTACTAATTTTAACGATTCTTTTTATCGGCAATGTCATGGCCGCAGAGCGTCTTTCGCGCGTTGCGCCGGAGGAGGTCGGGATGGATTCGGCAACATTGGCACTCATTGACGCCGAAGTACAAAAAGGGCTGGCCGACAAGAACATGCCCGGCTGCGTCGTGTGCGTCGGGCGGCACGGGAAAATTGCGTATTTGAAGGCGTTCGGCAACAAACAGGTGCAAACCGACACCGAAGCCGCCCGCGAAATGACCATCGACACCGTGTTCGACATGGCGTCGATCACCAAGCCGATGGCGACGGCAACGAGCATCATGAAACTTGTTGACCAGGGCAAAATCGACGTTGACGCGAAGGTCGTGACCTGGCTGCCGGAGTTCGACACGCCGGAAAAACGCGACATCACCGTGCGGCAGTTGCTGCTGCACACGGCCGGGTTCATTCCCGACAACCATCTCGACAATTACAAGGACAGCACGGCGAAAGCGATTGAACGTTTGCTCGCGCTCAAGCCGCAAACGACACCCGGCAGTGCATTCAGCTATTCCGACGTGAATTTCCAATTGCTCGGCATCCTGGTCGAGCGGGTGTCGGGCAAGAGCGTCGCGGATTTCGCCCGCGAGAACATTTACGAACCGCTCGGCATGACCGAAACGATGTTTTGCCCGAACGAGGAACTGAGCCGCCGCGCCGCACCGACGCAGAATCGCGCACTCGGCAAGGTGCATGACCCGCGGGCGTTTGCAACCGACGGCGTTGCCGGTCACGCCGGGCTGTTTTCGACGGCAGATGACATCGCCGTGTATGCAACGATGATGCTCAACAAAGGCGAGTTCAACGGCACCTGCATTTTGACGCCGGAAACGGTCAAACTCATGACGACGCGAAATCGCATTCCCGGCGGGTATCGCGGACTTGGCTGGGACATGCGAACGGGTTACTCCAGCAATCGCGGTCAAACAATGTCGCCGCAGGCGTTCGGCCACGGCGGGTTCACCGGCACGTCGCTCTGGATC
>Ga0209629_10000715_pt1 | contig 19047 bp, 9 predicted proteins | sample TergutCu122P5_FD_187286 | JGI IMG/M metagenome (GOLD analysis project Ga0209629, IMG submission 187286) | Cubitermes ugandensis P5 segment gut microbial communities from Kakamega Forest, Kenya - Cu122 P5 (SPAdes) (version 2) | ecosystem: Host-associated > Arthropoda: Insects > Digestive system >...
AGCGCTTTGACAGTCGTAAACCTGAAAGTATCTGCTTTTGTTTCGTTATTTTGGGCGAAAGCGGAGGTGTAAAAACATCCAAATAATAAAAAGAAATAATAGAAGTGTTTCATATCTGTATTTATAAAATGATAAAATTCGTTTGCAAAGGTAATACAAGTTTTCTGTCTTTTTCGTTATTGCACAATCAATTTATTCAGTTTTACCGGATTCAATACAATACCGTTTTTTCTTTTTAAGCTGATAATTCCCTCATCAATCATCTCGGAAAGGCTTCTCGACAAAGAAGGACGGGTCACGCCGAAATATTCCGCCAATTCCTCCTGCTTCCTGTCTAAAGTAAAATGCGCATCTTTTGTCCTCACCAGGATATATTGAGCAAGTTTTCCCTTGATGGTTTTTGTAGAAAGCAGTTTTAACCGTTCGGACAGGAAATATACTCTGTTTGAATTAAATGCCATAAATCCTTTCAGAAATTCTTCATTATGGGTAAGTTGCTTCATAATCGACTCTTTCGGAATAAGAACTATTTCGCAAGTCTCAAGCGCTATTACGCTAACCGGAAACCGGTTGTTTTCGGCAAACAAAAATGCAGGAGCCAAAGCGTTCGGCGCATTAATAATATCAATATTTAATATGGTACCCGAATCGGAAATCATTTCGGTTTTTACGCTCCCTGTTAATAAAATGTATAATGAGCTAACAATATCTCCTTGTTGGGCAATCCATTCTCCCTTTTCGAAACATTTGACTTTATACGTTATTTCATTAAGAAACTGTTCCCGTTTATTAACGGGGATGTTCATGCAAACCGGACATAAAAATAAATCATCAATGTTCATTTCGCTTACAAGTCAATTTGTACCGGTAAAAGAGATCTAACTTAACGTTTGTTGAACACAAGTTGTAAGCCTTGTTTTTCATATAATTTGAATTTTTTATCGGAAGAAATTATCGGTATTTTCTCGGAAACAGCTTGAGCTATCCTCTAAACTTTTGTCAAATAAAACAAATGCAAGAATATTAGTATCTAAATAGTATCTCATTGAAATTATCTTAATACCGCTCTCATATTAACTATATATCCTATTCCTTCCGGATATTTTTCTCTAAACAATGTTGTTTTCGACTTTGGCTTTTGTACCTCAGTTTCACTTTGTTTTTTAACTTTCGCAGTTTCTTTACTGTTCTTTGTTTTCATAAAATTTTATTTATAACGTTAAATTTCGACACAAATATAGATGAAATTTTTCAGATTTCATCAAGACAGATAAAATTTACCGGTTAACTGCACGCTCTTATTCTTTTGTATGGGACGCTCGACAGTGCAAAAATAAGTATTTCGGATGAATTAAGCAATATTCTAACGCAAAAAAAGAAACATCAGGGGATTGTGGGTCTTCGCTACACTGCGTCCGCAATGACACGACACTTTCGAGGCAGCCTCTTTACCGAATTAATTTATGGTGCATTCAGAGATGTTTTAACCGCAGAGTTCCACAGAGTAAAATTCACAGAGTAACACGGAGTTCGTATTTAAAACTCTGTGTTACTCCGTGAAAAACTCTTTTTACTCTGTGGTTAAAGTAACCCCTGCTAATTACGGATTTTTACTTAATTAGTTTTATCTTCGTCTGCCACAGCATCTTGCCATTTATCCCACATAGGTGTACTTGCATCATAGCCGGCATATCCGAAAGCTTGCATAAGCTTGCCATCTCTGTTGGAATCAAGCACGCTTTGCCTGATAGGCCAGTACATATTATGTTTATCAAGATTATATACCTGCGTACGTCCGGCTGATGATATAGGATTCTTGGGACTGTTATAATAATCATTATAATGACATATCCGTTGCCACCAGTAACTGCCTCCGGCAGCATCCCTGCCTGATTGTTTGTCGTAGGTATCTTTATTATACGTATTGCCCCATTCATCGGGTTTACCGCTCAAAGCAAGGCAACGCGAAACACGTTTCAATTCCACATTGCGCCATTCTTCCATGAGCAATTCGCGGGCGCGTTCATTCATGATGTCGCCAATGTTTACTGTGGAGTAAAGCTGAGTGCATCTTGCTCTTGTGCGCACTGCATTCACATCAGAGGTTGCTCCGGCAATATCTCCGAGATAGAATTTGGTTTCTGCGCGTACTAAGTAGGCTTCTGCGAGACGATAAAGATAAATGTCGCCATGTCCCTGCCAACTGGTACCGTTATCTGTTGCGCCATTAAATGCCGTAGAACTTTGATTTGATTCGGCGCTCATATCGAGCAGATAATATTTATAGTGAGGAAACTCATACCAGCAACGGATCGTGTCTTTACACAAGAACGAACCTTTCAGTGCTTCCATAGCCGTTTGTGCTTTAGCTATTTCCGTAAGGCTATCTTTTCCGGCCTTCTTCGCATCTGAACCTATTTTTTCCCAATATTTTTGCGAAAACGCATTCGCTCCCGGATGACGAAACATTAAATGCTGTCCTATAAAATCCGATGCAGGGTCATTGTATTTCAAGTCTTCCATATTTACCCAGTTGCCCACTTTTCTGCTGTGGCGAAGATCGGTTGTGTCCAATACTCCGTTTACATACCATAAAGGTTCCTGTGCAAACCATGTTGGACGATAAACGCCGATACCGCGACCAAATGCTCTGGTAAGGTCAACATTGACATTGTATGTTGACGCGCTACGGGCGGTAGTCAGAAGCGATTTACCGTCGGGACTTGTAAGATTAGCTCCCGTATTCCAATAAGGTTCATAAATACGCATGAGCAACCATGTCCGAAATGATTGTGAGTTAATTCCTTGATTGGGCATCACCATAACGGCTTCCGTATTGGACGGGAGAACTTTGTTTTCGGGACGGTGCATGTCCCAAATCACGTTGCGGGTAATGGGCCATGTATCTGGGTTTCCGCCTGCCAAATCGTTGGTTACATTTTTACCGCCTCCGGGAGAAAAATTAGGCCAATCGAGTCCGAACTTTCCATATTTGTCTGTACCACCCTGTATCAGCGAATAGCCCGATTGGTCGATCAAAATGTCCAACTGGTCTTTGGCTTTTTGCCACTGACCGGTTGCTAAATAACATTTGGCAAGCAACATGCGGCAAGCGCCCTTGTTCACCATACCCATATATGCCATATTCTTCTGATCAGGTACCCACTGCACCGCATATTCCAAATCTTGCGTGATCATATCCAAAATGGCTTCTTTTTTAGTGCAACGATAGTTAAATTTGGGTATAGAAGGAATCTTCGTGATTAAAGGAACGTCTCCAAACTCAAAAACTAAGGCATAGTAGCGAAAAGCGCGATGAAAATAAGCCCTACCCAGATAAGCGTTTTTGGTGGAATCGGCTAATCCTTGTACTCTATCTATGTTACTAATGATGGTATTTGCATACTTTATTCCGTTATAAGTCTCTGTCCAAAAGTATTGGATCATGTCGGCATTCGTCGCGTTGCCGTCTGAGCCGCTGCCTGCATTTTGAGGCGTGAGCTGGTCGCCAATGGAGAAACATAAGGTAGTCGGTACTTCGTCCGTTTTGCCGAATACCATTAATTCGGAAAACATATATTCCGTCGCTATCGGATTGCTATTGACCGATGTATTATTGTTTGGACATGTCCAGTAGTGACGAAGATGCCTGTCACACATTGCCATCACAGCCCGCAACCCTGCTTCGGTAGATAAGGTGGAGGACGGCTCATAGAACGACAACGGAGTCGGTTTCAGAAAATCATCGGAACACCTGCTGAACAACATTGTTCCACAAAAGGCTACTACCAGCGCTATTGCCGGTAATACTTTCATTCTGTTTTTATTTAATATATTCATATTTTTATAATTTTTAGAAAGTTATATTTACTCCAATAGTATATGTCCGGGTAGCCAAACCTTGCAAACCATTGCCATTGTCGGTATAGCTGTTATAGTTGGAAGTGTTGGAACCACCGCCTAAAGTTTCCGGATCTCCGTAGGGCCAGTCCTTGCACCATACGCCAAGGTTCCGAACAGATCCTATAATCTTTAAATTTTGGATATAAAGTTTTGAAATCCACCTGTGAGGCAGAGAATAAGTTAACGATAAATTATCGAAACGTATAAACGAGGCATCGAATATTTTTGGCGCATCGCCGGCAGTTATCCCGCCGGGTAGCTGCGCTTGAAGCCTTGCCCACTTGGTGGAAGGATTCTCGGGCGTCCAGTATGAATGTACAAACGCATTTGCACCTTGCGTCAAAGCATTACTTTCATTATCGTTATTCAGGTACTCGTTTGAAGAACGTTTTCCTCCCCAACTCGAATACATATTAAATGTAAGCGTAAAATTCTTTAAAAAAGTAACCTCATTGCGCATCGACCAATTAATAGGAGGTCTGCGGGTGCCCAAAAATACCTTATCTTTATTATCATAATTATAATAACCGTTTGCTGCTTTTTGAAGCGGGTTGTTGGGGTCTTTCCAGAAAATCGGATCCCCCGGTCGTTGATTGTAATCTGTTTTTGCCTGTTGATAATCACTCGCCTGCCAGATACCGGTCTGTTTGAAAGCCCATATTTCTTCAATAGGCTGCCCGATGAACCATCCATTGGCGATATCGTTCTTTTCCGTTTTGCCGATTACATTTCCATCTGCGTCGAGCACATCGTCGTATGTGTAATATAGATGCACGATTTTACTTTTGTTGTATGAAAAGCTTACGCTGGTGTTCCATTCCACGACGGGAGTTTTAACATTCACGGAAGTAAGAGAAATATCAATACCTGTGTTGTTCACCTGGCCGAGATTGGTTGTCATATTTGCAAAGCCTGCGAATGCAACCAAGGCTTGGTTAATAATCATATTATGGGTTGACTTAGCGTAGTAGTCGAAGGAACCTAAAAGACGATGATTCAGAAATCCAAAATCCAAGCCAAAGTTCCATTGATTCTGAACTTCCCATTTCAAATTCGGATTAGCCATACGGCTTATCTGTAAATACTGAAAATCTATTGGAGTTCCGCCGCCGGGGTAGGGTATATATCCATACGTGTATGTTGACCCCCCGCCTGGTTGAAGGTTGGAAAGCGATACGTAAGGATCTCCCAGCCCACGGTTACCATTTTTGCCCCAAGAAACGCGCAGCTTACCATAATTCATCGGTTCAAATTTAAAGAACGGTTCATTGGTAAATACCCATGATCCCGCTAATGATGGAAAGGTAGCGTAGGGGTTGCTTGTTCCGAAAGCCGAATAACCGTCTCGACGAAGTGAAGCAGTCAGCATATATCGGTCGTTGTACGAATAAAACAACTTACCCAGATAAGAAGCTGAAGACTGCTGGGTATCTTCGGTATTAAAATTGCTGGCTCCAATTGTAGCGTTTAATGTATTGTGAAAACCAAGTACATCTGAAATTGGGAAGTTGTTTGCGTTCACATAGTCTCTCCACGACTGTTGTCTTCCGGCTTCCTGCACTAAAGTAAGGCTGACGCGATGCACTTTGGCAAAGGTCTTTTCCCAAGCAATCTGATTGTTAAGTAACCAATCAAACCACCAACGATTTTCCCTGTACACATGTCCTCCTCCTGCTGTCCAAGCCGGATTTTGAGACGATTGCCAGAAATAGTTGTGAAACCATTGTAATCGGGGTTGCGCATTGAAGGTGTAGGTTATATTGAATGGAAAAGTTATTTTTGCATTGAACTGAGGATTGAGTACATAATAGGCTTTGTCTATTTGTTGATATTGGTTGGTAAAATCGAAGTTTGCGCCTTTAAAATTTCCCATACCATTCGGATATTGCGTCAAATTGCCATTTTCATCACGATACTGTCCATACGGAGAATTTCGTATTTGATTTACATTAATGTTAGCATTAGTAGGATTCAAATTAGGCATCATATTATTATCCCCGTCGCTTCGTCTCTGGAAATTTACAATTGAGCCGATTTCAAGCCAGTCGAATACTTTACCGCTTACCTTCATGTTGGAACGAATATTTTGAAAAACGTCACCTACAATAGCGCCTTCGTTTTTTGTAAACCCGTATGACATGTAGTAGTTGATGCGATCGCTTGCTCCCGATACACTGGCATTGTAATCCTGATTGAAACCTGTCCGGAAAGTATGATTATACCAGTCGAATGTTTGACCGGCAAGAAAACGATTCAATACTAAATGCGAATTATCCAGGTCGAGACCGTTGCGCTTCGCTAAAACAGCTGCGTCGGAATCTCCTCCTGCGGCAAATGCATCGTAACCCCGCCATGTATTGATATCGATTCCATATAAGCCCAAATTATCGGGATTACTATAAAAACCAGCCGGTCGTACAAGGTTTCCTTTAGAATCTTTCATCTGGTAAGCTTCATATACGCCCGTAGTCGGATTCATATCGAATGTAGCCGCTGTATTATAATCTATGCGGTGTTGCAAATATTGATCCGGAGTCCAAACTTGGCGATAATCGCTCTTTTGCGTGGTTCCGACATTCACGTTGATATTGACAACCGGTTTCCCAACTTTTCCTTTTTTGGTTGTGATGAGAATGACGCCGTTTGCTGCCTGCGCTCCATAAATGGCTGCCGAAGAAGCGTCTTTCAGCATATCGATTTGACCAACGTCATCGGGATTAATTTCCGACATATCACCCGAAAATATCATACCATCAAGTACAATCAACGGATTGTTATGTCCGCCGTCGGTATAGAGCGAGTTTTGTCCGCGAATCAGCATGTCGCCGCCGCCCTTTGCCGATGGATTGTTGGTAACAGTTAATCCCGCAGTTCCACGGAGAACATCCTGTATGGTTCTGGGATTTTCTGCGGCAATTCTGTCCGGGATGATTTGTGTTACAGCGCCGGTCAGGTCCTTTTTACGCATCGTACCGTATCCGACCACGACCACTTCGTTCAATTGGCTGGCGTTTTCGGAAAGCGTTACATTGATCACTGATTTTCCGGCTACTTGCACTTCTTTGGTTTGGTAGCCGAGAGAGATAAACGATAGGGTAGCGTTGGAGGGAACTTCAATGGAGAAAATTCCATCCACGTTAGTCGCTGTACCGGCTCTTGTTCCTTTCACTTCTACCGTGACGCCGATCATCGGTTCATTGGTGGAAGCGTCTGTCACTTTTCCGGTTACAGTCAGACTTTGTGCAAACATTTTACCCGTTGCAAGTAGAATAATCAAAACAATTAATAAATGTTTTCTCATACATTCATGTAAATTTGTGCTTCTTCCAACTTGATTTAAATAAATTAAATAAACTCAGATTCAGCTGTTAATAAAAAATAATATTATATACAAAAGTATAACATAAAAAATATTCTTTGATAAATGTTACCCCTACAAATGCCCTACAAGAAAATAATTAACATTTATCTCTCTAATCAATACCTATTTTTTCTGTTTATACCAATTTTGCAATACATAAAAAGCCTCTTTGCGTTGCCCCTTATCAGAGATAAGTCCCTTACGGTTAAAGCCATCCTGAGTTTGCGGCAACAAACGGCGAGGGGAGCGAAAATCTTTTAATATCCAAGGCGACATGCCCGACAGGGAAGGCTTCATCCGCTCGTCAATCATACGAAGGGTTTTCCGGTATATTTCCGCTTGATACTCTTCAGTCCAGATTTGTGAAGCATCACCATGATTACCGGCAACTGCATCTCCTCCAAACTCGCTGATAATGGTTGGCTTATTGTAATCTATCGACCAGCTTACCCTGTCAATTTTTTCATTTCTTCCGTCATACCAGCCTACATATTGGTTGAAGCTGATTACATCCACATAGTCGCTCATGGGATCCCGAACCGATAGTATTTCCCGCGATTTATCATTCCGCTCCATAGCCATGCTGATGAGACGCGTATTGTCTTTTTGACGGGCGTAAGTAGCTAATGAAGACAAGAATTTGTTGCGGGATTCTCCCGGAACTGTTTCGTTGGCTATCGACCAAATAATAATATTTGCACGGTTGTGGTCACGTTCAATCATCTCATCCAACTGATTTTGGGCGTTGGCAAACGTTTCCGGATTATCCCACTGTATCGTCCAATAAACAGGGATTTCCGACCAAACCATGATTCCCATCTTTTCGGCCAAACGGACCATTTGTTCATTGTGCGGGTAATGAGCCAAGCGGACAAAATTGCATCCCAATTCTTTCGCCCATTCAAGCAAAGTTCGGTCTTCTTCCGTGGAGTAGGTGCGTCCGTTCCGGAAAGCAGCTTCTTCATGGATACAGATTCCTTTCAGGAAAATAGGTTGGCCGTTCAGTAATATTTTTGTTCCCTGTGTTTCTATGGTTCTGAAGCCGATTTCATCTTTAACACTATCGGTGGGAGATTTAACGACAACTGCATACAATTTCGGGGAATCAGGCGACCAGAGTTGAGGTTTGGCTTTTATTTCGACAGAAGCCGTACCGTTTGCATCGGTTGTCAGTTTTTGATTTATCTTCAATTCGGGAATTACAATCTGAACGTTTTGAGCCGGTTGATTGTCCGATAATTTGATGGAAGCTTCTATCACATCCGATGCGCCTTTTTTCAAATGTACGTTGTAGGTTTGGATATAAGAAGAAGGTACTTCTACCAAAAGTACATCGCGGGTAATTCCGCCGTAATTGTACCAATCAAAGTTTATGGTGGGAATCCCTTCAAGGAAACGTTGGTCGTTTACTTTGACAATCAAGTTGTTGGAACCTTTCTTCAGTAAACCGGTTACCTCAAAATTGAATGGCGTAAATCCCCCTGTGTGTTCTCCGACTTTTTTCCCGTTGAGAAATACATCCGTGATATAATTGGATGCGCCGAAATAGATAAACACCCGTTTTCCGGAAGGTTCATAATTAAACAAACGTCTGAACCAGACGGCGCCTTCATACAGTAACAAATTGTCTGAGAAGGCATTCCAATCGCCTGGGATGGGCATTACCGGCGACAAACTGAAATCGTACTCTTTGAAATCCTTAACGTTGTCCACCTGAATATCCTGAAAAAATCCGGTTGGCGATGGTTTTCGACGGTAATCATAATATCCCGTTTCCAGCGGATCGACAATATAATTCCAATAGCCGTTCAGCGTTTGACCGGAGCGTCCGTAAACATTTTGAATAAGCGGAAATAAATCCTTTGTTGTTTGAGCCGGCAAAGGCAAAGTATTAACGGCGCAAAAGCATAAAACAATGAAAATAAGTTTTTTAGTATTCATAATAACAGAAATAAATATATTTAATTAATTAATTTAACTTTTTAGATGCTGATACTTCGCTCAATAAAGAACTGAAATTGTCGTTGGGTTCCAAATCCAATTTCTTACGTAAGCGATATTTTGCCATCTCAACGCTGCGATAGGAAATGTTCAGCAATCCGGCTATCTCTTTGTTGCTGAGATTCAGTTTCAGATAAGCGCATAGACGCAAATCCGATTGAGTCAACTGAGGATATTTGGCGGCCAAGCGATCCAATAGCCCGTCAAAAATAGAATCGAAGTATTGTTCAAAAAGCGCCCAGCCTTCTTTGCTGTTCAGTTCCGAATCTATTTTTTTTACAGCTTGCTTTATCAGCATTCCGTTGGAAGCTCCTTCTCCTGATTGCAATGATGAAATGTTATTTTTCAGGTCGATAAGAAAATTATTTCGTTTTGCATCATTCATTGTAATGATTGCAAGTTGTTTATCTTTCTCCCTCAATTCAATTTTCAATTTTTCTTTTTCCAATTCGGAAATATGTTGTTTTTGTTTTAGGTTGATATTTTCCAACTCTTCTAACTTTTTGAGCTTGCTTTGCTCTAATCTTAGTTTTTCTTTTGCCGTTTTACGCTTGAAATATAAAAAGATTAGAAGGAGAATTCCCATGAAACAGAGTACATAAACAAAAATCATCCATGAACTTAATAACCAGAGACGATCAACAATAACAAAGAGTTCTTGCGACGGGGATTCAAAATCGCCTTTATTCCTGAGTTGTACGGTATATTTTCCGGATTCCAACCAAGTTATGGTGAGAACATCTTCGATTCGTTCCGTTTTCCAGATGGTATCCAATTCCGGAATCCTATATTCTATGAGACGATCCGGATTTAAATGTGTCGGATAAATACTGATATTGTGTTTATTAAAAGGCAATTCAAAATATGGTTCCTTCCTATTATGATAGATCGGATCCCCTGCTCCATACGCTTTTACGATTCTTATCTGCAAATGGTTTTGAACGTACTTGTTAAGTTGATAATATGAAATTCCATTTTGATAACCAATTACATATACATTATTATCTAATTTTGAAATGTTCGGTTCAATCCGTTTATTGTAAATATTCGAAAATATTCCCGAATATTTTTCCGGATGACCGCCGTCTCTTGTGACATAACCGATATCATTGGGCGATTGATACCAAAAGAGATTTTTAAATTGAGAAAAATTAGTCAAATTGGGTCCGCATAATTGAAATATCGAAGAAGCATATCTATCCTCTACCAAACTATCCAAGCGAATATCATAGCGGAACGGCATTTCTCCGTTAGAAAATATCAGATTACCGTCCAAAATGGATATTAATAAATAAGGTGTTGTCTCCAAAGGAGTGTAATACATTTTTGTATTGGTAACCGTCAATTTATCATCCGACAGTTGAATCCGGAGAAATCCCTTACGGGGAATAATTGCCCACAAATAACCGTATTTATCAATCTGTAAGCGGCGCACATTTTCTTCGTAATTCCGGATTTTAGCAATATAAGTAAGTTTTCCTTTAATAAGTTTGTAATAACTTAGTCCGTAATAATCGCTGCTTATATAATCATCTGAATCCGGATTTATTTGTATCAGCGAAGTAGCGCCTTCACTGTGAATACATTCCGGAATATTTCGTTCTAAGGAAAACACACCCAGATCATGCGTGTAAACCAATTTTCCTGCAATATTGTGCATAGACCAGACAGGACCTGTTGTTCCTTCAATTAAAGTACATTCACCGCCGGAATGCATTTCGTATAAGCCGGTATTAGTTCCTATAAAAACCTGATTGTTCACTTTCACAATATTGTGGATATTTCCAATGGCGGGAGAAGGAGAAAAAAACCGCTCGCTACGGCCTTGATATAATACTGCAACACCTTCGTCCAATCCCATCCAGATATTATTTTCCTTATCAATATATGCGCTTAATACAGTAGTAGAAGGAAGCATTGCAGCCTCGCTTACATTTTGCAGAATAGTACACGCAGAATCAAGTACATACAAACCGTTTTGAGTGGTTCCGATAAAAAATTGATCATTAACGGCATGGCAAGAGAAAATTTTGTATTTATTTAAAACGGTATTGGTTTTTATATTTATTGGAATTAGTTTTGAAGAATCCGACAAATAAAAAGCTCCCTGATGTTCAAGAAATATGACCAACGCTCCATTACTTTCCTGATTTATACTCATGATTCTATCGGTAACATCAGTTATCGGAGTTAAGTTATTATTGGAATCAATTTCGCATAAAGTATTTCCATCTTGTACGAACACGCGTTTTCCTGTTACAGACAGATGCCGGAAAGACTGCTGAGGATAAATCGAAATAAAAGTTTGCGCCGGTATATTGTATTTAATAATGAGTTGATGGGCTTGGAAATAGATATTATTTGAATCGGGAGAAGCCGCCTTCCAAAAATCGATGGTCGAATTGCTTTTGGTATTTTTCCACAACGGCGTATATTCAAACATGCCGTCGGAGCCCATTTCCCATCTGCCAAACTGATTTACCGCCCCTGAAAATAAAATCTTAGTGGAAGCGTCATAATATAAACTACGTATTATTAAAAATTCTTTTGAAGGAATTACTTCCCATCGGACACCGTCATAAATTCCTAATCCATTGTTAGATGCAAAAAAGAGGTAATCATTAATTCCTGAAGTTATTTGCCATATTTGGGATTTCTCAAGCGCTCCGCATTTTCCTTGAAAGGCATCAAGAAAAGCATGTCCGATAGTTGGTTGCCCTACTACAGGAGATGAAAACAATGAAAAGATTATAATAAGATTTCTAATATAGCGATTCATGCCATCCGGATTTCCGCTACAAATATGGTTATTTTATTTTAAATAACGTTATAAATTACCCTACAAAAGCCCTACAAATCAAAATTTATACCATTACCGCGAAAAAAGCACATAAATATTTGATTCATTATTAATTTGTTGTTTGCTTTATTACATAGGAATTTTATCGTACACCCTGTCGTTCCTTCTGCAAATCACCGGTCAAACCTACTGCATCCCAGCGGTTGAACCTACTGCATCTTCGTGGTCTCGCTAATATAAAAGCGAAGCCGTCGCTATTATAGAAGCGAAAGCCTCGCTTATACAAAAGCGAAAGCCTCGCTTATATATAAGGGAGACCTTCGCTAATATAATAGGGAGACCGCGATGATGCAGTACTCTACACCGGCGAGTTCCTTAACTCTGCACCTGTGAGGCGCTAAACTCTTCGCCGGCGAGTTCCTTAGTCTTGCGATTTTTTTTCTTAAACCTTGAGATATGGAAGCCCTGCACCAATTTTCTCAACAATACAATTGATTTTACAAGAGCAGGCGAGTTATGAAGCTCGCACCTCTTTTTGACTTATTGACAATATAGAAAATACGCAGTACATTATTGTCCGGCACAATAACACCGTCCATCCGCATTTGCATATTGTATTAGTAGATAAAAACGAGTAATTATGGATAAGCAGCATCTGCAGAAAAAAAGAGCCTCCCGAAGAAAGCAGGGAAGCTCTTTAGAGTTATGAATTCTCAATTCTCAATTCTCAATTCTCAATTCTCAATTCTCAATTCTCAATTCAATACAACACTTTAACTGTTTGACTACCGGATTTTACGATATACACCCCTTGAACCGGCAGATTTATTTCTGCAACTGCGCTATAGGCGACACCTTGATAAACAAGCGTACCGGCAATGCTGTACAAGCTCCAGAGTTTTCCTGCAGTTAATCCGCCGACGTGCAGCGTTCCGTTTTGTACGTATGCTTTCAAACTATTCACCTGCGGATTGTCTATGCCGGTAACTGTTTCCGTATAGGTGATTTCTACCGATACGGTTGTCAGACCTTCGCCGCTGACGGTCAAGGTTGCCTTATAGACGCCTGCCGCTAATCCGGCTTGGAGTGTGAGCGTGATTTCCGCTTCACCGCCGACTGCCAAACTGCTTACAGTTGCCGCAGGAAGCGTGAAAGCATCTGCATTGTCGCCCGATAGCGTAAGCGTCAAATCGCCTGTTGCCGCATTACCTGTGTTGATGATGGTTACCGTCATTTGATCTAATTGCAGTTCGATACTCCTCGTTGCTTCAAAAGGCGTGGCGGCGATAACTCCCTGCGTTTCGCTTGTTGTCAGCGTGGTTGCGCCGACTGTCAAAGTAACGGTATAGGTGAATGAACCGTCCGTTCCTGCCGGATTGGCTTCCGTTCCTGCGATGGCAGGAGTGATGGAAATTACCGTCACATCGCCTACAACGGATGGAACACTTGCACGGAACAGGGTATTGTGCAATTGACCGAACAGATCGTTTAACGTATTGACTAACCATATTTTCACTTCCGCTATCGTATTTGCCGTCGTTTCCGCTACGCGGTAGGTTCCGCCTTCGATGTCTGCTGCCGCTGCTTCTATGGCTTCCTTATCTGATTGCGCTTGCGTTTTCCGGAAAGTTGCAGTAACAGTCACATCATAGTCGGGCATCACAAAATCGCCGTTAAGGGCATTAAGCGCATCGAAGCCGTTAAGAACTACAGCGCCCCCGCTGCCGGTTACTGCAATGCTTGCCAGTTCATAGCCTGCATCGGGTGTAGCGGTGAGGGTGACGGTTTCGCCTGCGGCTGCTGAAATTTTATCTGCCGAAACTGTGCCGTTGGCAAAGACACCGATGCTGACGCCATATATGGGCGGAGCTGCCGTCACAGTAAAGTTCGCATCCACCGTTGCGCTTGCGCCGTTCGTCCCATTGACGGTGATTGCTTCATTATACGTTCCTGCCGCTAATCCCGCTTTCGGCTGCACGGTGAGGGTCGCTGACGCTCCGGGTACAAGGTTCAAAGGTGAAAGGTTCAAGACATAATCCGTTGCAGTCGGTTGCGTCAGCGTAACCGTTCCTGTTCCGGTATTGGTGATTGTTACTGTTTGCGGCGCAGGCTGCGCATAGCCAACTTGCAACGAGCCGAAATTAAGTGTAGTCGGCGAGGCGGCGATGGTGTAGGTTAAAACCACTTTTACAGTAATATCTTTTTCTGTGGGGGTTGTGTTATTGTTGAGAGTAACCCAATCTGTTGTTGAGGTATATGCAACGCCAGTAGCCGTGGCGCTTGCCACCGAATTCTGCGCTAACTGAACCACGCCGGAATTATAGGTTCTGAAACAAACGCCATTTGTAACGGCGAAATGACCGGATGTAACGGTTATCGTCCCATACGTTATTACCGCATGTCCGCCACCCATATATTCGCCGCTAAGAATATTCGCCCTTCCGGCATATACATAAACAGCAATCCCACTGTTATCATTCGTGACGGTAACTGTCAGGTTGTCGAGCGTTACATTTCCGCCGTTCACCCCGATGCCGCACGGATAGTATGAACCGCCATTATTGCTGTTGCTGACAGAGCCGTTTTTGATGGTTACCGTTCCGGAATTAATCAGGAAAGGCGCATCCTGCATCATCCCCTGATGCGATACGGTATGCGTGTTCAGGTCGAGCGTGAATGCGGCGGTCGTGTTGACGATTGCCGATGCGGGAAGATTCACGTCCTGCAACATCGTGATGATTTCGCCGTTTTGCACGGCGGCAAATGCGGCGTCGAGCGAGGTGTATTTGGCGGAGCCGATTTGGCAGACATTGGTTGGGAGCGCTTCCGTCGTAAAGTTGTGGCTGTCGTCCCCTATCAGAGTGTTAAATGATGCGTCCGCAAAAGCGCCGGATATGTGCACCGTGTAAGGCGTGCTATACGCAAGCCCGCTGTACGGAACCGTATAGGTATACTGGTCTGTCCATGTGCCCTCGGGCAGCATGGGAAGATCGTTAAGCCACACAAAATGCTGACCATGCGACTGCAACATCGGAGTATTGAATGTAATGACGATGTTGCCGCTCAGCGCCGTGCCCGTCCCGCTTGGCGTGACGGACGAAACCTTAGGCAAACCCGAAGGAACGCCTATGTCCCCCCAAATAGCGGTGAGAGTGAGATTACTCGTCTGCATATATACCATACCGCCCGGCGCGTATAGCGCGGCGACGCTGGCAGTGCTTGTCGTTGGACTCCAGCAAATAAATTTTTTCCCCGCGGGCGGCGTTATCCCCGTTATCTGCGCCGCGGTAAAAATCTCGTATGGATAGTGATTCAGCTCGGTCGGAACCGTGCCTGTTCCGCCGTTGAGGTCATAGGTCACGGAATACGCTTGAGCGGGCAGAACCGTCAGGGTGAACGTATTGGACGTCGCGCCGCCGAAGGAAACGGAGATGTTATACGTTCCTTCGGCCACCGTTCTGTCCGTCGCCAACGATAGTATGGCGGAACCGCCCGAGACATAAAACTGTCCCACTTGTGAATCAAGCGTAATACCCGTTACGCCGACAGGCAGATTCAACACCGGCGTGTAAAAGCCGTTCGGAATGCCCGCCGTGGTCAAATGATAATTAATTGCGCCATTGCCCTGTCCCGCGATTGCTAAACCGCCGCCCTGCGCACCCACCGTGATAGTCGCGGGCGTGACCGCAAAGCTCACGTCAACCGAAGCGCTCGCCCCGCCGCTTCCGCTGACGGCGATCGTTGCGTCATAGTTCCCGACGCCCAAGCCGGCATTTGGCTGAACCGTAAATGTCGCCGTCGCGCCGGTTCCGGAAAGCGTGGTTGTCGAAAGCGCGCCGATGATGTAGCCAGTAGCGGTCGGCTGCGTCAGCGTGACGGAACCCGTGCCGGTATTGGTGATCGTCACGGTCTGCGCCGCCGGCTGCGTATAAATCCCCGCCAGAGAGCCAAATGAAACGGATGTCGGAGTGGCGCTGATGGTGTAGGTCGGAGCCACCGTCGTCATAAAGCTATGCGTGTTGTCGGAAACCATAGAATTACCTGATGCGCTTTGGAAGCCGGATATACCCACGGTATAGGTCGTGCTGTAAGTAAGACCGCTGTATGGGATTGTGTAAATCATATTGTTGCTCGACCACGAGCCGCCGGAAAGCGTGACCGGCGCGGAACCGTCATCGAGCAGCACTGTACCGGCAGCTGCTGTGCCAATCGGCTCGCTGAACACGATCGTCACATTCCCGCTCACAGCCTCGTTCGTCCCGGAGGGCGAGACACTCAAAACCGCGAGAGCCGCCGCCGTTACCGTCACACCTGAAACAGGAATAAAACCGCCGTTTTCGCTTGTATAATATATACCGCTCACGCTTCCCTGAAGCCCCCAGACCGCAGTCGTATTGGATACGGACAAGTTTGTGCTTGTTCCTTCGGTAAAGGAATTTCCGACTCCATTCCACGCTATTACTACGGGGTTTCCTTGCAGCCCGCCGATTGGCGAAACGCCATTGAAGAAGATAACCGTATTGTTGTAGGCGTTAATCGTTACATTCTGTGGGGAAGTTATAGAGGCTGAACCGCCGATGCTTATGAAACAACCGGACTGCTGAATCTGAATCGCATGATTCGCCGAAATCGAGCCGCCGGTGACATTGAGAGTGCCGCCCGAATTGTTGCTGAACAAAACGCCGTATTGGCTACCACCCTGAACCATACCGCCGCTGACGTTTACAACGCAGTCGGGGTATACGATCAAAATGGCGGTCGTACCTTGAGATTTAACAGTTCCGCCGCTGACGTTCAGCGTGGCATTGTTGTAGAGGCGTATGCCTATACCTGTGCCGCCGGTGTTATTAATCATTCCTCCGGAAGCCATGTCAAAAACGCCGCCTCCGCCGACGAGGGAAATAAGAACAGGCCGACTGAGGCTGCCTCCACCGACGCCGCTCAGGTTTGCTTTCCAGACGACCGTCACGCCTGGATCAATGGCAAGATACAAAAAATTGTTTGCGCCTGAGACCGTACCTGTGACGGTAACGGTGTTGCCGCTTGCCGAAGCGATGAGTTGACCGGTTGCCGATCCGCCGTTGAATGGGTCATTGGGGCTCCAGTTGCTGATGGTGTTTGCTAATGTCGGCGCATCGTCTGCCATTGCCGGTAGCGCCGTCAACGCCATCAATCCTGCTGCGAGGAGCAGTAGAGACAGGGCACGCCCTGTCTCTACATGATAATTCGTGAAATTCATCTTGTGTTTCATAAAGATTTTTTGTTTATTAATTTTTAATTGATAATATCGTTGTTTCGTAAAGACATGGTGCACCCTGTCTTTACGGTCGTGCCGCAAAAGTAATATATGAATATAGAAAAGCAGGCGACAAATCGTCAGAAAAAAGCGACAATTTGTATTTGGCTGAAATAAAGAGAGTTATTTTTTGTAGGGGATTGATTTTTATTTCCCGAAGTTTTTCCCTCTTTCCTGCAATCGCATACGAGTCATTCTCTCGCGCAATCCGCCTTCGGTCAGGAATTGTTTTTCCAAGGTTTTCAACAATAGATGCAGTAGATAGTCATTCTGTTTAATCATGCAGATAGCCATGTTTGCAATGGTTTCCGGAGGGCGGGTTTTCACAAGATTCATGTAAAATGCCGAATTATTGTGATTTCTTCCCATTTTTCGCATGGCATTTAATTCGATAGAATTGTCTTCCCATTGCCGGTGCCCTCTTGTTCGCAGATAATCCTTGTAGTCGGCGAGTAATTCTAAAGAACTTGCTTTTGCAACGTTGGTCAATTTGATTTCTGTTTCCCTCGATGTAACGGATGCTGCGCTTCCTTCAATTATGTTTTGTTTTCCGGAGCGCGCAGCCTGTACCATTTGGTCGATGGTTCGGTCGCCTCGCCGCAAGAAGTTGTTGCAAAAATAGCAGGTGATGTCGAAAATAGCTTCTGCTTTTTGATAAACAATCAAGTTTTCATAGTTGCCGGCGGTGCTGTAGATAGAATTTTGCATTGTTTTTAAAATTTTTTAGAATTTTGGTTATTTCTTTAAAGCCCTTAAAGCCCTTAAAGGCATTAAAGACTTTAAATTGACTGCAAAGATATAAAATGTTTTTCAGTTTTTCAACTTTTCCCCGCCAATTTGCGATAATCTTTGGGCGTCATATTGTATTTGGCATGGAATTGCCGCTGGAAAGTACGGACGGTTCCGAAGCCAGTTTTTTCGGAAATAACTTCAATGGAGAGGTCTGACTGTTCGAGCAGGGTGATGGCGTCTTTCAGCCGGAGCGTAGTCACATAATCGGAGAACGACGTATGGAAACAATATTGGAAAGCTTCAACGAACAATTCACGGTTGGTTCCCATGCGCTCAATCAAATCATCGCGGGTAAGGGCGGGATTCCGGTAGGCTTTATCTTTAAGCATGGCATCGCGAATGGCGATGCACAATTTATCCATCCGGTTTTCGGGACATAAAAAGTCGTCCGTGTTTTCCTCTCTTTTTTCTTCAGGAATGAAAGACGTTTTGGCAAGAATTTCTGCATCGCGGGCTTCCTGTTGTGCAATCAGTTCTTTGATTTGCTGCGCCAATGTGCAATTCTTCCGCTCGATTTTCCGATTGAGGTATATCCAGATTCCCAGCGCAATTGCCAGTAGCGCGCAAATAATTATAGCGCCCGACAGCAAAAGTCTTTGCATACTGATTTGTTTTTCATTCACTTGAATCTGAAGCCGGTCTTGTTGCTGCTTTGCATACAATAATTTTGCTGCGCTGTTTTGTTCTCTTTCCGCCTGCCGGCTGAGCGCCAACGAGTCGCGGTAGATTATCGCTAAATCATATTTGTTTTGAGCGGCATAATATTTGCTCATAAGGTCGTAGTAACCATCCAGTTGCTCGTCTGGAACATCATTTCGCTGCGCCCATTTTTCGAGCCACAAACTTGCTTTCGGAATATTATTGAGGTGGATATAACATTCTGCAACCCCGAAA
>Ga0209629_10000716_pt1 | contig 19035 bp, 11 predicted proteins | sample TergutCu122P5_FD_187286 | JGI IMG/M metagenome (GOLD analysis project Ga0209629, IMG submission 187286) | Cubitermes ugandensis P5 segment gut microbial communities from Kakamega Forest, Kenya - Cu122 P5 (SPAdes) (version 2) | ecosystem: Host-associated > Arthropoda: Insects > Digestive system...
AGTGACGGTACCATATGCTGCTTGTATACAACTATGTCCTCCTGAAGATGAGCAATTGATGCTCGAAACATGTGGAGGAGAATAGTATTTTATGAATAAATGGTGATCAGTGCATAAATTGGTAATTAATGTATAGTCAATTCATGATGCACGGTCAGAAAAACATTAAGACATACATAAATTAAATTAAAATACAGGCAATATAATAAAAGCACATTTTCAATTGTAATACAACCCGGTCACACTAAAAGACATATTCTGAGTGCTACGCAATTTTACCTGTTTCTAAACATACTGTAAAGCTGCTAAGAATTAGTGCAAGTGTATTTATATATGAGATTAGACCTACAGTAACATACTTCGTTCTTAGGATATATTTAACTATATTCTATATGTAAAAACACATCTGAAACTTTCAAATATGAAAAATCAGAATTTTTTCATAGCTGAATTCTCAGGAAATATTTACCACAAATGCATTTGTGGCAAACTGCTTACCAAAGTAGAGTAATTAAGCAATACCAGCTGACTACAGCTGTTTCACATATGCTACAGTTGCTGATAAGCTCCTCTTAAGACGTGTTCAGAACACCTGCCCTGCCGTGCAGATGTAACTGTTAACAATTTGTCAGTGTTCTGTCACACGTATTTCCAACTTTCTTTTCCCTGATTGCTAAATACTGTCTAACATTCTGTGTTGATTTGAGGAATTGTTACACCTTGTTTGTCACACTTCAAAATCCCATCATCAGTTGTCACTTGGAGCCACAATAGTGTAGTTGGTATAGTGATTACACTATGGGCTTAGGCCCTTCTTACCATTCCTCAGCTACCTGGGTATATTTCATGACAGGAAAATCAAACTAGCACAATATCGGTTCACATAAGCTTTACCTCAGGGAATATTTAATGTGAAGGCTACTTCAGTCAGACTTTTAGTACCTAACAGTCCAGCCTCTCTTACATTAAAACACAGGTTAATTTTAATTCACTTAATGTGAAAAGCATTATTAAATACATTACTATTCTGCTTACACATTTTTATTGTTGTTATTTTAACTTTCAAATTTCTCATCACAGAGTGTCCAAATACACAGTATGTGAGTGATGTGTTTAACTCATTTAAAACTACTTGTGTGTTCATACAAACTTCCAGCCCTTTCTCACAAAAACAAAATCCCCCCTTAATTTTGAATATCCATCCACTGGCCTAATATTATAGGCAGACATTATTCAGTATATCTCTTGTTGCAAGACAATAAGATTGCTAGCCTTCAGTTACAGGTGGATGGAAACAATCTGAATGCAAAAGAACAACAGACACGTGTAGTACATGTTCTTCCCAACAATTCTATCATGAAGTATATTAAAGGGTTGTATTTAAAAAAATGTCAAAGCAGGATATAAGTTCAGTGACCCTGAAACTTTAAGGTTCCAATCCTTGCTGTGAGCAAATGCCAACATTCAAGCCTGATTAATTCCCACGATTAATGTGACAAGTTTAATACTCATAATTGACAATGGCATGTAAAGATACTGTCTAACATCACTAAGCCTCAAACCCAATCCAATGGTAACATGATGGGCAGTTCAGGGATCAAATTATGACTGAGGCAAGAAATTTTTCTTTTCTCTAAAATGCCTATACTGGCCCAGGAAACAATTCAACCTCCTATTCAATGGGTACTTGGGTTCTTTCCCAGGGGTACAGTGGTTACAACGTGAAGTTAACTATGCACCTCCCTCTAACACCAAGATTAACAATAAGTGTAGTTATATATCTACTACCTCTTCCCTCAATGCCTTCGCAGTAGGAATAGGGATAAATTTTTTTCTTTCCTCCTCCCCAAGCAGCTGTCATTAGCAACCACAATGTACTGGAAATCAATTCTTTTCTACAGAAAGGTCCTAAAGATGAATGCATGAAACTCAGATGGAAACTTATGTAGTTTTTCATTTAAATCTCCTTGTCTGATACTCAAAAACTGTGAGAATTTGTTTAACACACGATTTAGTGGTGAAAAATTATGTCATGTTTAATGATGATAGTGCGGCTACTTCAGCATTTTTAAAAATATTTTTCAGTGGAATATGTGCACCACAAAGTCGCATGTTGTTGACCATTACTTCATTAGAATCTTTTCTTCCTTCGCCTCCTTCAGACTACCCACAGTGTTCAATACACACCTGCCGATAAAGAGCAGCACCAACTCAAGAGTACCTTCCACTCTAGCTGAAGCATATGCTTGCCACCTTCTCCAGCAAGATAAACCCTTTCTCCTAGGACTGCACACTTATAACATAAAATACTCATAATAACAGACTTAGTCAGTTTTGTAAAAGGCAGTCATTGAAGTACTGTATTCCTGTTTCCTGACTTTTCCCATACATTCTGCCACCCTATGAGACCAACTAGTTCACCTACTGGGTTGCAGTAGCCCTGTTTATGCAGCCACAACCTGTTTTGATTTAATCTGCTCTGATAATCAACAACCAAAACAAATTTTCAATATCTGATTACAATGACAACTGCTAACATTTTTTTCCCACCACATCTGTCAATCAATAAATGCATTTACAGATGATATTATAAAATGTAAGTTGAGTCTCATGGTAATATACATGCCAGTCTTAATGTCGGAAAGAAGTGTTCAATAACTCCCTTATGCACAAGTGCATGCGCGTGCGCGCTGCAATTGAAGTTTATGCTCTGTATTACACACATATCTTATACAAAACAGTTGAAGAACTCAATATTTTCCTTTTAGTAAGCGAACTCCAGCACTGGGATTACTTTCATCTTTCTGGGACATGTAATATTTACAGTCTTTACTGTTTACAAGCCACAGATTGGAAAAGTGGAAAGAAGAAAAAAAGCACTGTTTGGCAACTACCATAGTATTTCAAATGGCATATAATGCAGCCACTCTACAATTTATATACATTTCAAATTCACTCACAGCATTGAATTTGTCAGCAACCTTCCTTTCTTCTTCCTTGATCTCTGGAGCTTTGTAATCTCTATTCAGCTCTTCCAAAATTTCTCGCGTTTCCATGGAAACTGACTTGAGATTTCCAGCGGTATCCTTCTCAGGTACTATGACACAAAAAAAAATCCAGTGATAACCAGTGCAAAAAGAAATATGACATTAGCCCTCATAGGACCAGAACTGGTGCCACATGCTATAAAAGAATTTCCAAGATATTCAATAAAAATGTAACAAAGCTTATGAATGAGAGGATTCAAAAGCCTCCTGTCTATCCTAACACATAGTCTGCCACCACATTTGGCCCTTCAAAATTAATTCTGCAGCCTTTGAGCATTTCCAATTATATTAAACAAGAAGTAATAAAGAGATTTAAAAAACTTGCTCTCTAAACTTGTTCGAGTCAAGCAAACACTGTTACACATTGAAGAGCAACATATGGTCTGCAGGCTGCAAGTGGGACTTCAGAGTTCTGTTTGCAGCCTGTGAGAGTTTTTGAACACATCAACTTATGCTCACCCATGACAAAGGACAACTTCTTTAGTAATCTGGTGAATGCTGCATGAATAGTTACATCGTTTAAGTTGTAACAGTATTTATGCATGTTACATGGTAAAACAACGTATTTTAGAAATTTTCCAGTGTGAAGAGCGAGAAAAACACAGAATGGTTAGCTTCACCATCCTCCTAATTCCTTCAGTTTCAAGTATGCTGTAATAATCATGGCAAGGGCATTTCAGTCATAAATTTTATAGAATAGCATTCCACATATTTCTTTTAAAAATGTCAGTGACAAAGAACATGGTAAGCTTCTCATTAATGTTTTTTTTTTCCTTGGTCCAACAGCCCTAGTGGGACCAGGTTTCATCATCATTGAGGTTATGAGAGCCCACTCAGACACACCACACTCGCTAGGACAACTCTGAATAAGTGATTGCGCCATCACAGAGACCTCTACCTCAGAACGTGCAACACTCACAAGAGACAGGTACCCATGCCCCGGTAGGATTTAAACCGACAATCCCAGAAAATGAGCAGTCACATAGCCATGCCTTAGACCACACGGCCAACAGCATTGGCCTTTGATGTTCTTACATTCTCAAAAAATAGCGCAAGTCCTAAAAACTGAATTAATTGTAACATAAATTTTTACTAATACTTTATTAAGAGTAATTTTATTATTTTTGTATAAAATAAATTTTTCCTGAAAAAAAAAAAATATGAATTTTACATTTAAGCATTGGTTTGCAGCCTGGACAGGACTTGGAGATTTTTGTATGAACCTCGCGAAATACAAGGGTGCTCTACCCTGCTGTAAAGGCTATTGATAACAACCAGCTGTATTTAAGGGGTTCCACATAGTTAAGACAAAAGAAATGGATTTTCTTTTTACATCAAGAAAGATGTGTCTCTGATTAAAAAACATCATTTGGATCCAAACACTGGACCAAAAGACCCCTTGATAACACTAAACTCTATTAGAAACCTTTAAAACTGCATCACAAATTTACGTCGAATATATAGTTACTGGCCTTCATTTTCAACTTTAAGATTATTCCTCAAATGATGATATGTTGACAGATTGAATTTCTCAATGTTGTGTGGATCCTGAAGTGTAATCAAGTCTTTTCGTTGAAAAGGTTCATCATTCAAGAGATCCTTCCAACACTTTGTCTTTATATTCAGTTGTTCAATGGCCTGGAATACATTAAAAACATATTATTACTTTCATAGGACTACATTAAAAACAATATTACTTTCATAAGTATTGGTGGTATCAGGGGCAAAGATATTCTCATCTGAATGAAAAAATACAGCATAACTTCATCCAGAATAGTACAAAAGTGACTTAATGAAGCCAGAATAGGGAAAGACAGCATGCAGGGTAAGGGCTGGACAACTCAGGAACTGTGGTTTAATTTCCAGCAAGAATAAGAGATTTTTCTCTTCTCCAATATCTGGACTAGCTGTGAAGTCCACCCAACCTCCTACTAAATGGTCATTAAAATCTCTCACAAGGGACAAAGCAGCTAAGCAGTTAAGCTGACCATTTACCTCCATTAATTGCCAAGGTGGATGAGGCAACATGCAAAAATAAATCTTACTGATATGTTACAATTTGAAGGCATGTTAAAATCAAAAAGATTGGGTAAAATTAACCTCTACAGCAAGAACAGTCATGAAATTTACTTCTTTACAGCTGTTAATGTATTACCTCATAAGAAAATACATTTCCAGTAGTCCCAACTGCAACGATATAAGAATGTTTGGTGAACGGCTTGTAGAGGACAGGACAATGGTATTCTCCTTTAGCATTCTTATGGAAATTCAATTTGATTAAGTTCTTTGCTTCTAGAGGCTGCAATAACCATAAATACTGTTACATATGTAATGCACAGTGCACACTCCAACACAAGATGGAAATGCATGCAAAGTGTAATAACTGATGCATTAATCTTTTGATTGTATCAAAGCAGACAAAGTTTAAATTTTAATAGTAACAGATGTGGAAGCATATCCTATTCCATTTCAATCAAACACACATTTACACACATATATAAGTATTTAAATCCCCTGCCCCTATGTGTTTCTACACACACACACACACACATACAGACAGTGGAGTCACATCACCTGCACTTTTAACTTATGTGAATTCAACTATAAATACTTGCAAAATACTGAAAAATGAATACACACCATGTGTAATGCCACATACTATGCCATTTGATGTGTGAAATACACTGTCACCCAAGTACCTCACTAACCATGCACCTCACAGTGCGTATATCATCTGTACATCATGCTGTGCTGAGGGTTATTATGTTTTAAGTTTACTTATTCTTCACACCACATGGCACCCAAATGTCATACACACACAAATGTTTTCGTATACAGACATTACTACAGGTGTCACTTAAATGCATTTTAATTAGTCCAACCTGTTCCATGAACATACCAAATCCAGTGACAATATTATATAAACTCTGCTTCCTACTTAACCACAGACTTTCTAGAGGTACATAAGTACCTGATGTACTGTCCCATTGTATTCCCATTTTCTCCAGCACCTGAACAATGCAGAATATCTGATCAGTAGTTCAACACTTCTGCTCTCCACTATAGTCAACCAAATAAGGTGGAGGTTGAATGAAAAGAGTTGGTGTAAGATACTGAATTCTGAGATGTGATATCATGCAATCTGGTAGGTAAGTACCATCATTCCCAATTACCCTGATACATTATTTACACACCAAATTACATGCTGTGGCATCCCAGAGAATGGTTATCTTCATGATCACAGTGAGAACCTGAAATCTAAGAAAATGGTATATATCATGCATTCCTCAGTCAAGACTTATACCCTACCTTTCCTGTTACAGGATTAGTTTTAAATTTTTTCAAGTATGCAACAACTGCTTGAAGTTCAAATATATTTCCATCACTGTCACAGTATGGGTGCACAAAGGGTTGCAAGCATAAACAACAATGGTCAAATGGTAATCTTCGAAATCCAGTTGTTTCTGGACCTGATCGCTTTCCTCCATATAAAGTTGTCCATTCTGTGTACGTAATGTACCTGCCAAAAAATAAATACAGTTACAGCATACATTTATTTGCATGAAACCTTATGATGTTACAAAGTTGTATATCCTATAATATAAACATAAATTAGCTTAATAAATATACTGTAAAAATACACCAACAAGTTACAGGCTTTTCGTTTTATAACACTATCATTAGCCAGTATCCAGCCAAAATTAAAATCAAGACTCTCCCACACACATGGTTTGTTGTGACAATTTTTCAGTTTTTCCTTTCCTTCATCTACTTGATATCCAGCCAAAATTCAAACCAGGCCTCACAACAAACCATTTATGGTTTGTTGTGATAAATTTTGTTGATTTACCTTCAACTAATCCATCTGTCTCTATACTAGGTATACCTAACATATGGCCTGACATTCACACAAGAAAATTTACTACCTGTAAAGTATGTTCTGCAGTAGTAAAAATATTACCAAGCAGTATATCTGGCAGTCTGGAAACTCATCAAGAAGATAGCCCTATCCTTCATGTTTCTCTAAAAATTAGAATGGTTACCTTTTTGTACCTGCACAGTAACATGTCACTGAATTAAGTCGGGGAGCTCTGTCTGTATGGGAATGAAAGAGACTGAAACAGATTTTAGCTCCTTTGAAATGTGAGGAAGGTCAATTCACAGCCTACATGGGGGCTGTATCTAAAGCATCAATTTATTTTGTTGCCTGCCACTGATAACTGTCTGGCAGCCACTTATTCTAGGACAGTACAGTGCTGGGTTATTCTGTGCAAATCATACATGTACAATATTGCATAAGCAGGTAAGTATTTTTCATGGCAGTAAATAAGAAATGTGTTGTGCTAGTCAATTCTTATTAGTGCTAAAACACAAGTGCAAGTGTGGAGTGTCCCTGTGGGGCCCAATGTGGTTGTAATTTGATTTACATCAAACTAAATGCAACTAACACTGAAATAGAACCCAGTGTGTTTAATTCTGCATACAAAGAAAGGAAGCATAACTTATGACAGTAAGTACAAAAAAGCTTTTGAAGCTGGAAGATAAAAGCTAATTCCTATCATATCCACAAAGCAGTTTCTGTCAAGCACAGCATTTTCAGAAAAAAACCAGATTTGGTTACAAAAGTGAGTCTGAAAATTTCCACAGAAATAGCTGTGACAGTACCCCCATTCGCAGCAAGTAAACTCATTATGAGAGTTTCAAATTTCAATGTTTCACCATGCATTTTGCAATTCAATAATTCATAAATACCAACACATGCACCTCACATTCAACAGTATATTAGTCTAGAATGTTGATTTCAATGTTAAAATACATTAAAACACTTAAAAGTACTCCAACATGTTTCGATCTTAACAGATCATCATCAGGGAATAGGTCTGTACCTCGTTAAAGTTACTGAATAATTTAAAAAACACTGAATTTAAAATCCTGACAATTGGCAGTTAAAACAAATCATGGAAAATCAATATCAAAAGCTTAACAGAAACCTAGATACACTAAAAGACAGTCCAACGCACTGCACCACAAGGGTCACCATGTACATCTGCTACATGTACTGCTGCCACAACACTGGGATTGATCGTCAGGATTTTAAATTCAGTGTTTTTTAAATTTTTAAATTATTCAGTAACTTTTACGAGGTACAGACCTACTCCCTGATGATGATCTGTTAAGATTGAAACATGTCGGAGTACTTTTAAGTATTTTTATGTATTTTAACATTGAAATCAACATTCTAGACTAACATACTGTTGAATGTGAGGTGCATGTGTTGGTGTTTATCAATCATTATGAGAGGTTTGTTAACTGCTACTTCTGGGTTCTAGCTTGAGAATAATACTGGTTTAATAAGAATGGTTTATTGTTAATTGCAATACAGAAGAGAACAAGTGACATTTCAGACAATCCCCATGATCAACAACAAAGTAAATCAGCCATTTTCAAAAAATTACTCTCCCCACTGATAAAACTGATGTCAGGATTTGGAATAATTCTTGCTTATTGTGCATTGTACTCATTCTGACTTGTAAAATACTGAAGACCTGGTGGGTGTATGTTCTATCTATGGTCAAACAACTACAGAAGAAGAGATCTCCAATGACACCATGAAGTGTATAACTGAAAAAATAAATCTTATTTTGAATAAACTGGTTGGCATTTGTACAGACGGAGTTCCATCTACAGATAGGAAGAGTACTGTGTTGTTTCCCGTTTGAGTGATAATCACGCAGATTACAAAGTGTTACAATATCACATATTGATATTAAGCACCTGGACCATTAAATTTCAATACGTGATGTCTACAGTTCTTGCTGTATGGATATGGTAATCTGATTACCACTGGCTGAATCTGGGAGCAGTGATGCAGTATGGTAGTTCCTTGGTAATCCAGAAAATTTTAGGCCAACTATAACCCCCTCTCTTCCCCCAGTGAACCAATCATTGTCCGGATCACTGGGAGGGAAATCTGAGACAATCCATATTCTAAGACTGTTGGTGCAAGAGCAGTCAGCCAGTCTTTAATGCCTCAGCAGTAAGGATGTGATGTCTCAAGTATCGCAGCTTTCTTTCTCTCTTATTATGTGATTATAATGAAATGACAGTGGGGCCTGGGGTGGCATAGTGGTTAAGGCACTGTGCTACTAGTCAGACGGTCCCGGAATCGATTCCCGGTGGTGTCACTGGAGATTTTTTCTGTGGCTCCCCTGGCAGAACCATGTGCCCTGAGGTCGACTCAGCCTCTGAAAGTGAGGACCAGGGATTTCTCCTGGGGTAAAGGCAGCTGGTGTGTACGGCTGACAACCTACCACCCTTGTAGTGCCGAAATGTCAAGATAATCAGGGGCCTTAACCTACCCGGAATCCCTACGGCCACCTCAGCCTGTTGCAGGAAACTTTTTTTTTTAATGAAATGATAATGACAAAAGTCTCATTACTACTACTACTGTTACTATTATGGATTAAGTGCAGTATTTAGGATCTAAGGAATTATACTTTAGCTTGGAGTGATGATTTTTTCATATGTTACCAGTAACATGGGGTTTCACCCTCATTAATCTGAATTCCTGGGTATTCCAGACCACCCCTCCCCCCATATATTCTGGATGACCGAGGGACTACTGTATTTTGTGGAGATCTACAGCAAAAACATATCTATTCTTAAAGTTGACACAAAAACTTCACCAGCATTACACAGACCAAAAAAAAAAAAAAAAAAAAAAAAGGGGCAACCTTACTTTTCCCATACAACACCAATGACCTCAACCAGTTGAATAATGAACTTATGGAAATGTTCAACTTATTTTTTATATGATGAACACAGTGAAATAACTTCAAAGAACACTTTTCAAAATTTGATTTCACACACACTCTCCCATGTGTATGGAGAATATTCCTACTGAATTCTTATATATCTGGGAGCAAAGTATTCAAAGACACTGCAGGGAGTTTAAAAGTAAAGTGTCAGTTTCTAGTGAGGGCAAAATGTTCTTCAAATTAATACATGGTTTGTTCTCCTCTAACCTGAAGAAATTATAATGTACTGGGTTACAGCCATCCACCCTGCACAAAAATAACACAGGGAGTCAGGTGTTACAGACTTTCATCAAAGCCTTGGTAAGTTAGAATTTACAAATCTACACAATATAGCTATGTAGCATATCACTATCTTCATAGCACACAACGAATGTCAACAAGCATTATCTGTAATGTCCGCAGCCAGCAATAAACAACATACAGTGCTTTTGACATTACATCCTATAAGCATAAATATAGCACTTTTTAGCATATTAGAAACCTGAACCAGAAAAAAATGAAACTTTCCATATGAATTACGGCCTGCTTCAAAGTAAGGTACACTCCCCTAGAGCTTAAATATCTGCTAGTCGTACAGGCTTCCCATAAACGCACATGATATGCACATTATGCACTCTTGAAAACATACATCACTGTCAGAATTCCGTCTCAAGTTCATCCAGTACCTCCTGCAAAATCATCACCAGATACGAAGGAGAATGAAAACTATGTCCCACTTACGAATGAGATTAAAATCTTGACAAGCCCAAGTGTAGTCTTCAATACGATAAGCGGATTTTAACAGCTATAAACCTTCACCCTACTTACATTTTGTCTTTTTGATGTTGCCGCTTCCCCATTATAATTCAGATACTGTAAACTGTATATAAAAATCGTACGTCCTGATACTCTATTCCACACAACACAACACAACTATCAACTTCACTCACACTCACATCAACCTCCCACCATGGCTGCACAACCAACCAGGTATACGGCAACCATACTTCTCAGCTCTGCCAACAACGATTATTGAAAATTCCTATACTCCCGCATGTGAAACATTAATAGCAGACATACAAATGGTACAAATTATATCAAAAGCCGCTTGTGTCGATAAGATCTTGTATTTTAATCTCGCATAAATTACACTACTACTGCATCGCATAGATCGGTGTGTGTGTGTGTCGATTATTATAGTTGGTAAACCTGTGAAGTGAGGGATGCTGTCCATCTAGTAATGAAGGTACGAACTAATTCGGAGGGGCTGGTGAACTGAATCGAGGAAGTAATGTTATTTTCACCCACCCCGAATCAGAAGAATGAGTTAAATAGTTGGTCCGATAAATGATTTAATAAACACTTTATAATTCACGATAAGAGGATATATTTTTCGGCGCTTTAACATGTTATTAAAAAATTTAAATTATTAAGGAACTGTGTGTGAATGTATTACTATTCTTAGAAGCGCAAGGGGGTGGTGCATATAAAGTGAAAGAGCTCCCACATTTACATACGGATGGGTATTGCTTGTGTATTCATGGCCACTTGAATACAGCAATTTTTGTTGTGTATGTAATTGCTGGAAAAGTATATGGTCAAGTAAAGTATAATTGTGTGTAATTATATTACGATTAGTTTACTGCTGGTAATGAATAATATAGGTCTATTACGTTAATTAAATTATGAATATTTTACCGTTCAACGTGTAAAGACTAGCAAGCCACAAATCATTTGACCGGTATAATATAAAACTTTACTGTTAGTACGTAATACTACAGCATTCAATTAACGATTGTTGAATGGTTTGTGCTAGTACTAATTACGGGTAACAATAGCTAATGTCAAATGTATTTACAAAATGGCGGACAGTCCTGTTGTGGGTAAAAGGAAAGATTCTTTCATGATAAATGGAAAATTATGTTCCGGATAAAGACTGATATTTGCACTAAAGTTGGACTTTAAACACATGAAGTGTAAGGCTTGTCTGAAGTCAATTTTAATCAGAGTCTGGTATGAAATGTATTCCATTGTATACTAGCCATGCTGTCCTTGGGACTGTGTACTCATGTTAGTTGGTAGTCCAGGGGTACCGTGATTATTGATTGATTTTATATTGAATTACATTTTTATGTCTTTTTCAGACTGATGTCAGGGGCAGGGTCAAGTGGGACTGGGCGGGGCCGAGGCACAGCCTCTCTGACTGACAACAAGACTGAGAACAAAGACACAAAGCCAAATCCAAAAATGTCTAAGGCACTTAGCACTTCTGCTAAAAGGTACTGTTGTTGGACTTACACAGGCATCATCTGAAACTAAACTTTTTATGTGGATATCCAGTTTCCAGTCTGTTCATCAGCTGATCGTGTTGGACATTTGGTAAAAACTGTGTGTCACAATACTTATGCAGTATGGTGTTGTTCCATATTTGCCTGCACATATTAAGATTTGAGGCAGCTACTGGAGTTTGTGTTTTAATGATGCAAACACTTTGGGAAGATTTATGTTTTAATTTTATGAATAAACCTTTGCTACTTCACAGTTGGACAGCAAATATATTTTGTTTCCTTTTTGTTTAGTGGTGGTGTATTGATGAAAAAAATTTACCATGAACCCCACAGAGTTATTGAGATGTACAAGTCTGTGCCATTGATATTGAATGTAACATTTTGCATAAAGTATTTAGGTCTGTTACGAAGTATCTGATTTGTAAGGTTTGTGTTGCTAGGCATACTATTATGCACGGGCACTATTTTGTCTGATGACTAGTATCAGTCTTCACTTGGATTATTTTGCATAATGGCAGAGAGCAGAGCAATGCCCATAATTCCACTTTGCTCTTAGTCATGGTCCACATTTTTCAGTTCAGTGTGTGGTAATTAATGTTAGGACTTTACTCACCATATTTAAAGAAGGTGCTGGAAATGCTTTTGTTTGGCTCACAGATGCATCATTGTGCAACATAAACATTCTTTGTTGCACATTGAAGTTTCGTAAGGTACACAATACACTGGTAAGGGACTAGCAACAGTTGTCAGATACAGTAATGTCCCTGGGTTTTGGGTATTTTCTGAATGTGGAGTATATTTCTGGTTCCAGAAATCTTAGTTAAATTGACCAGCCTTTAATCAGAATCCACATCCTCTACACTTAGCCTGAGATTAAAAATTACTTGCTAATTCTTTCCAGACCTGTTTGTGGTGGGTGGGTGACCATATTTCTGGACCTATGTTGTATTCATTGTCTTGGCTTACATCAATGGAATGGATCTGTTTATTTAGCTGAATACATGTGGACTTTGAATTTCAATGCCACATTGAATATGGCCTTGTTGTTCACTTAGTTCCCAAAAGTTCAGTCTTTAGTTACTTTATTATGACTTAATATTATGTGTACTCCTAACAAGTGTCTTATTTACAGGATTCAGAAAGAACTGGCTGAAATTACTCTGGATCCTCCCCCAAACTGCAGGTAATGCTGCACATCTTTCATGTTTTGCTATCAGGTATGTGAAAAAATGCATTAACCCATTCCCTGTTTTCATCATTGCTTCCATTACAGTGCAGGTCCAAAAGGAGACAATTTGTATGAATGGGTTTCAACAATTTTGGGTCCACCTGGATCAGTTTATGAAGGTGGAGTTTTCTTCTTGGACATCCATTTCTCTCCTGAGTATCCTTTCAAACCCCCCAAGGTGAGGCATGGAAATTAATATATTTAAGCCCAACAACCGTCATTGTCAGAGATGCTTTCTAATTCAGTCTGTTTAGTACAGCATCTATTGCGGTGATATATGTAATATATTTTTAATTAATACATTTTAATTTATTTTTGTTCAGGTAACGTTCCGTACTAGAATCTATCACTGTAACATCAACAGTCAAGGTGTGATATGCCTTGACATCCTGAAAGACAACTGGTCTCCAGCTCTCACCATATCCAAAGTGTTACTGTCCATCTGCTCACTCCTTACTGATTGCAACCCAGGTAACTGTAACTCATTAAGACCCACACACAGTGACATCTTATTTTAAGGAACAGCAGAATAAAACTTTTTTTTTTTTCCTGGGCAAAACCAGTTTGCTACATATATTAATGTAGGAATGTTTCACTGTAACAATTGCCATTGTAATGAGGTGGGAGGTGTGGTGCAAAGAACACGAGACGCATGTCTGGATCAACCTGTGAAGTATGGAGTGGCAGAACAGTATAAAGACAACTTCAACAGTACATATGTTTTAGAACAGCTGAATACAAAGACCACCTCATAAAGGAAGCAATTAAAGTCTGGGTGAACATGGAAAATTTTAACGTAGATGTTTGTTGCACATTAAGCGATGCCTGTTGTCCTCTGCCTAACATGCTGTGCAGTCAGAAAAGCACTTGACCGGCAATGAACGGTGGGTTTGGAGCCAGCTGTGTACCGAGTGCAGTTGGCTCCTGCATACTACACAGCTCCAGCACAGGGATGCAGTCCACTTGGATTCAGAATGCCACCAGATGCTTTAATGTATAATGCCACAACCAGAAGAACATAATTGCCATCTACTGCAATTATAATTTTATTATGTACAAATTCTATCCACTGGATAAGAAATGTGCTTAACTACATTTTGAGCATAATTTTTTGTGTTCAAAATGTACATATTTATCTACTAATACAGGTTATGAAACATTATAAATACCATTTGCATTTGCTTTTAACATTGGCACACTGTACTCCCTGATGATATAATTTTACTGAAACATGTCACAGTGGAGTCATGGACTGTTTATACACATTTGATGTGGTGCATATGTTGGTATAATAAAATGAAAATTGATCCAAAATGCATGAAATGAGCAACTTTCTAAGGGAATACCAAGAGTTTGTTTTGGTGATATTTCACTTCCCAGTTGATACTGTATTGACCTGTTCACATAATGAAATTGTGTGGTACAAAACTGTAGACTGTTGAAACCATACTTGCAGAAAGTCTGTAAATATATGTTTGCTTGATGCGAGTACAGTGAAAATGGGTTTTTCTTTCCTCTAGCGGATCCCTTGGTCGGGAGTATAGCAACACAATATCTACAGAATCGAGAAGAACATGATCGTATTGCAAGGCTTTGGACCAAACGTTATGCAACGTGATGTGTGGGAGTTAATCATTTGTCACAAGTGGGGAGAAGCAGTGTATGCCAGACTGTTACTGCAGACCTGAGAAGATACTGATGCCTATTTGTAGAGGCATGTTCCCACCACCTATTCCAGTCTCAGAAGACCTGTGTCGTATATGAAATGTATGTGTGTGTGTGTGTGTGTGCGTGCGCGTATGTGTGGTTGTAGGTTTGAGCATTCGGTGCAATTGTGAGTGAGAGTATGATTGTTTATGTACAGTACATAATTTTTAATGCATTATTAGGCTGCAGTCTTGAGGAAATTATGTTGGCATAATGCCAAGCAGTTTGATCGGGGTACTTTCTGATTTGTTGTATGAGAAGTCTTTGTGGTTTAATTATAATGGAGAATAGTTAATTATGTGAGTGTTCATGTGTCCTTAGGTCAGTTGTCCCGTAACCTGCTGTGCATGATTCTGCTGAAACCACAGGAAGTGTAAGTTGTTGTCATGTAGGTTGTATTAGTTTTGAGTGGCAACTGTTTTTTATACTCAGTTCCTCAGGTGAGTGGAAAAGGAATTATACAGTAAAATGATTAACATTTGCCATTTTAAGGTTTCAGGTTCCTGTGATAAGCATATGTACTTTCTTTTCATTTAAGTAGTTGATCCTCGTGGTTAAGTGAAAAGACTCGTGCAGTTAGGATAATGGTGTGGCATAATGTTAAGCATAAATTGCGTAAGCCTATCAATGTTTCTTATAGAATCAGAATTTTTTCGGAGTATTACTTTTTATAGGAATAGAAAGGATTGAGTTGTAGCAGTGTGTGATCACCCCTTAATATGTGTAGCCTTCTCTGTATTTCCTACAGATTGCTTTGAAAGTGTGATGTTTCTATGATGGAGGTTGGATGGGGTGGATTAAATTACACACTGAAATGTGTATAGCATTAGGTCAATTAACATGACAAATTCAGCAGTGTCAGTGGTCCTGTGTTCTTTGGATGTAAGGAATATATAATATGCAAATAAAATAATGTAATGGTACTGTTGTGTTATTACTTTGAAGTACCAGTGTTCAACCTTTCCTCAGACAGCTCAGTGATACACACATCCTTTTGGTACCTGTCCTGAATCAGCTCAGATTTCACAATGGGTCCCAAATGTTACATTTTATTAACCCTTTAATGCCACATGATAAAGATAACATGCTGTTGCAATATGGAGAATTTAAAGTAGGCAGCCAACAGCCAGAAATATTCTGTTATGGTTGTCACTGCACCTGGTCCTGTCAAAGCCCATGTTTCAGTCACTACAGTATTGCAAAAAATATATTTTGACAACTTAAAAACACAATAGTTACATGTATACATCCATGACACATGTACATCCCATACTATTTTCAAATTGAAGGGGATATTTTAGGTATAGACATGGCATAAAAGTTACCAAATAAACCACTGCACTGTATTAAGCAATACATGTGTAGGCAGTCCATAAAGAAACCAAACTTGTGAAATGGCGAGCGCTTGCAACACGCTTGCAATGGTGGCGTTGTGTAGCGGGGACTTTTAAGCTTGCAGCATCTTGCCATGTCAATTAGTCATCGAGCTACATGCGCTTGAATGAGTGTGTGTTTAGTACCCTTGGCAATTTATTGCAAGTTGAAAAATGATCTTGAGGAGCAATGCATTTGCGTTAAATTCTGCTTTAAATAGAGAAAAACTTTTATGGAGACTTCTCAGATGTTGCAACAGGCTTATGGAGAGGAATGTTTGAGCCATACGCAATGTCACAAGTGGTACCAGCGTTTCAAATCGAGCAGAACGTCCATAAAAGACGACCCCAAATCTGGACGGCCTTCCACGTCAATGGACGATGATCATGTTGAGAAAGTGCTTGCTGTGATAAGTCAAAATCGTCGCCTAACTGTCCATGAAGCTGCCAAAGAAGTAGGAATCTGTAAAAGTTTCTGCCACCTGATTTTGACCGACAAACTGAAGATGCGCAAAAGTTGTGCCGCATCTGCTGACAGATGCACAAAAAGAGAACTGTGTCACAGTCAGTCAGGAGCTGTTTGATCGTTCGAATGCTGATGAAAACTTTCTGAAAATGTCATAACAGGTGATGTAACTTGGGTGTATGGCTACGACGTTGAAACAAAAATGCAATCGTCGCAGTGGATGGGAAAATTCTCCATGACCAAATAAAACCACATTAGAAACACTCAAATGTGAAAGCAATGTTGATAGTTTTTTTTTTAATTGGAAGGGTATCGTTCATTATGAGTTTGTTCCACGTGGTGAGACAGTCAATAAAGAGTTCTACCTAAACGTCCTGAAGCATTTGAGGGAGGCAGTACGAAGCACGAGGCCTGAGGCGTGGATGAACAACACCTGGATGCTGCACCATGACAATGCACCTGCTCATGTGTCACTCCTTATCAGTGAATTTTTTTATGAAGCATGAGACGACCGTTCTCCCCCGGCCACCCTACTTTCCAGATTTGGCCCCTGCAGACTTTTTCTTGTTCTCGAAGTTGAAATCCTCACTAAAAGGTCACCAATTTCGGATGGTAGAGGAGATAGAAGAAAATTCGATATGAGACCTTCGCGCCATCCCTCAAAACACATTCCAGAACTGGAAAAAACCGAAGTGGTGTATCAAGAGTGGAGGGGAGTACTTTGAAGGAGACAAGTTTGATCAAGTTGTAAGTAAAGCAATAAATTAAAAAAAAAGTTCGGTTTCTTTATGGACTGCCCTTGTATTCCCACCTAGTCATCAAACTAGCAATGCTTGGATATTTATTTCTGGAAGCATGATGTGCACTTCCCTCTAGTCTATGGTTATTTTTTACTATATCTGCATCATACTATGACCAGGCAAGTACTTGCAAGGACAGCTGAAATAGATCTGAAACATACTGACAGTCAATATGACACTTTCACAACAAAAACATAATGGCACCAAACATTTTACAATAATTATTTCATATTCTCTTTATTTAGTAACATACAGATGTAATACAACTGAGATTCTAGAAGGGACAGTAGATATAAATCACACTCAACAACATGGAACATCAAAAATTTGTGGCATATGCCATTAAGTTTTCCAATTACTGTGTTCTCGCATCATTCTGGTAAACATTTCCACTGCGAAGTGCATGACATGACAAAAGCATAAAAATTAGCAGCATGAGGTAACTACCATCGGTCTCTTGAATTGCAAAATTATTCAATAATCAAAATTCCATAATTTGTATAACAATTAAAATAATTGCCCTGAATATACAATAGAAAAATCTACTGAACTAATTTTGTAGTTACAGGCAACTTCCAACATGCAAGTACAAAAAACACAAACATCTACAGCGACCAGGGCTTGCAAAACAAATTAATAAAATTAAAGAAAGAATAAAAAGCACACAAGGAATTAGTCCATATTATATACTTGCCAACTAACATTTAATGAATAAGGTGCAGAAACACTATCTGTTGTGGAGTTTAATGAGTGTATATTAAAACTGATTCCTTTATAGTATTACATCAGCTTCAAAGTGCTGAGGGTTCTGTAGGGTTGTAGCTCTTGAAGTTTTAATAGACCATTAAGTACAGTTCACAGCATGATGTATCACTTTGGTCTTAGATCTATATTGAAAGTTAAAGAAACACAAAACTAGAACAGGGTATTCTGGCCATGCTTTTCACTGCCATAGAGCAGACCCATGATAACTCAAATCTTTTAAACTTCAGGAAAATGTATGGCAACTTAGGCAATGCTTTTGAGCCAGCTAGCAGCACAGCTTACTGATCTATCATTCACTCCATCAGATTCACTATGTTAGCCTGCAGACAGCATGTTGACGGAACAAATTATTATTCCTGTCAAAGGTGGATTCAGAAACTTTTGTTGGTTTGCAAGCCATAACCCTGCTGAAATACAGCACCCCTGTAATAAGTTTATCATATTGTTTTTTAGAGGAACCTTCCTTGGAATCTAATCTCTTACTTCAGTATGTTCAATTAATGGCTCACAATCAGGGATACTTTTTTCTGCCCTCCCACCCCCCCCCCCCCCCCCCCCCCCCCC
>Ga0209629_10000717_pt1 | contig 19029 bp, 15 predicted proteins | sample TergutCu122P5_FD_187286 | JGI IMG/M metagenome (GOLD analysis project Ga0209629, IMG submission 187286) | Cubitermes ugandensis P5 segment gut microbial communities from Kakamega Forest, Kenya - Cu122 P5 (SPAdes) (version 2) | ecosystem: Host-associated > Arthropoda: Insects > Digestive system...
GCAACAATACAGAATTAGTTACAGATCTCCATATAGTTTCTGAAGGGTTTAACTCCTTTCTTGTAGATACAGTTGATGACCTTTTAACTAAGAATAACTCACGTACAATGAAGGCAACTTTGCAACACGTTATACAGTCCTTTCCAAGACCATGTTTGCCTCTCTGGTGACGGAAAATGAAGTTGAGAGTGTAATAACTAGATTAAAAGGAAATTCCTCTCCCGGGTTTGATGAAATTCCTGAATTTTTAGTGAAATGCTGTTTACATTGTATTAAAAAACCCCCTACACATGTACATAATGTATATCTGTTAAATCTGGAATTTTTCCAGATATGATGAAACTAGCAAAAATTAGACCTCTATTCTAGAAAGGTGATAAATTAGATATTCGGAATTACAGACCTATGTTTTGTCGGTTTTTCTAAAATATTAGAAAAGATTATGTATCACAGGTTCCTAAAAAAGTTCATTATTTTAGCAGATGAACAAAATGATTTTAGGGATAATGAATCTACTGAAACAGCTTGTCACACTTTTATTGAAAATATCCAACAGGCTTTGGATAAACATTTGCATGTGGTAGGAATATTTCTTGATCTTACCAAAGCTTAAGATGTTACAAACCATGATATTTTGCTTTTCAGATTAGAATATTATGGTGTTAGGGGTATTTGAAATTCGTGGTTTAAATCCTGCCTGTTGCAGCATGCATATTTTGTCTCATTAATGCAAATGGACTGTACTGATTTCACGTGGAATAGATATTCATCCTCATCCAGAGTAATTTTACATGGTGTGCCTAAGGGCTCGATCTTTGGGCCCCTTTTATTCCTTTTATATATTAATGAGTGTTAATATTTTTAAAATTAAAAAAACGAATAATACGAATCATTACAAACTCCAATAGATATGATACATGTCATCCATTGTTTAAACAACTTCGAATATTGCCCCTCCCATCACAGTATATATCTTCAATACTTCTTTTTGTTATTACAAACAAGAAATTGTTTCAACTAAATTCACAGGTCCACAATATACATACCCAGTATAATGATAATTTGCATCTATCGTCGACAGGCTTAACACTGGTCCAGAAAGGCGTTGCATACTCTGGATGCAAAATTTACAACCATTTACCACCACAAATTAAAAAAAAAAAAAAAAATCTTGAATAATGTAGCCCTGTTTAAAACTACGTTGAAGAAATTCCTTCTTCAATATGTTTTCTATAGTGTTGATGAATACCATCAACAAAATTATGATTATGATTGATAACAAATTGATGTATTATGTATTGAGAAAGACTTGTTAAATTATGGAGTATAAATAACTTTTATCATATGAATTTTAGGATAACAATGTATTTTTGTACTATTTTACCACCTACATTCTCATTTTTACACTTGTATTATGTATTTATATTATATTAGTTCTCATTGGTTAATAATGTATGATATGACAAATGCTTTATACACTGCATTATATTACTGACTTGTTCCATATCTATAAGATACAATGGAATATAATAAAAGATGAGATGAGAATGAGTTGCCTCTGATTTTTCAGGGAGTAAATTTTGTCTTGTATGCAGATGACACTAATATACTTGCTGTTGATAAATATGAGGAGGCACTTCAACATAAAATAGCATTTGTTATTCAACAGTTAGAAATGAATGAAGAATTTTTTTTTAACTTTGAGGGAATATAGTAATTTCACACTAGGTGTGTCAATATGATAACAAATTGCACTTGTGTACCTATTTTATCTTTGTTCTGCTGAACTAGATTAGTGTATTAATTTTTTGTATTATTTCATGGTATGTATTGCAACCTCATCAGTATTTACAGTTTAATTTTATTTTACATGTGCAATTTTGGACAAGTACAGTGTTACTATATATGACAGAATGGGTGTAAATAAGTAAATAAATAATAAATAAATACATAAATAAATGAATACATACATAAATACACAAATAAGTAGCCATTTTACACCTGTATTCTGTAATACTTACTAGTTTTTTTGTGGGGGGTGGGGGGTGCAGACTTTTGGAGAAAAAGGGACAATGCTTTTTGAGGCTTTTGTCTGAGTGTTTGATAGAAATTTTACTGAACTGATGTGGACCAAAATGAGTACCAATTTTTTTTCAAAAGCAGTTTTGTTGTTTTATGGATGCAGATATGAATGGATGGACTTGACCTCCTCTTTTGTCACTTTTGTATTATTCGTTCTGTGTTTTGTGAATGATTACAGTCTCTTAGTACCAACAGATGCACATACTGCACTAATATATATTTCACCTTATCTGGCCCATACATGTTTCGGCTGGTCTTCATCCTCAGGGATCTCACAATCAAATAGCTAAAACTCGCAGCAGTAAATTATTCCTTACGATGCTATACATGTGAATGTACATATTATGTTAAAATTTACATTACACAAATATTAAAATTTACAATATATAGAGTATGATACATGACAACTGATGAATTGATTATCTAGTGTTTTAAAACAGTAGTATTCTTTGCAAGTTACAGTATTCTCCCTTCCAGTTTTTGGTTGTGTACAAACATCTGTTATGATCCCAATAGGATCCTGTCCCTGTGTGTAATGTCTTACAAGTTTGAAGTCTCCCAATGTGGTTCAAACTAGTAGTGGAAACTAACATACGATGATGATATTCATCAGTATCATAAACTTTAATAAAATATTAAAAATGGCAATTAAGAACTGGAAGCAAAGAGTAGATTAATTATGACACTTTCATAAGCAGGGTAGCATAGGAATAAACAATGGAAAAAGCGACTGGAGAAATAAATAAGTGAAGTAGAATTATGAAATGAAAGATATAAATAATGGATGCATGTACACTCGTGAATGTAAGAATACACACATGTATGAAAACATGCACTATCTTGCAGGCACACAAAAATTAAGAGATAATAAAATGCAGAAACATAAATAAGCATTAAGTAAGTAAATTAATTAATTAAGGGAAAAATGTGGGTTGCCTCTGTGATTCATGTGAAAGACAGGAAAGATGTACTGTAGTAATAGGTCTGATTATGATGATAAAAGACAGCATTACTTACTTCTTTGTGAGAACTGTCATGAGTTTGTGCATTGTCATTCATAGTCTTTCAGTGTCATTAATGGGTGTCAGTAATTGGTAAATGGTGGTGCTGCAGGACTCAGAAGACGAGATCTCACATCTGGAGTGGGAAACTGTTCGTGTGCGATTTGTGAAAGCAGGCACTTTGGAGAAACTGGTGGAGAGCCTAGCAACAGATGATGGTGAATTGGAGTCAACATATATCAATGTGTTCCTTACTACATATCGCACTTTTTCCACTGCTAAGCAAGTCTTGACCCTGCTTCTTGACAGGTGAATGACAAGTCTTTTTTGCTTCCTCAGTTCTGATGTTTCAGTGGTTGAGAAATCATGCAAGTGTGGAATAAAAATTACATATTTCAAAGACTCCTGTGTACCATTTAGGATTGTCATGTTGCATGGAACATTGAGCATGCTGTACTGCAAGAAGAGTGACTGCTTATTGTTCTCAGAGTAACATTTGTAATCTTTTGCATATGTATGATGTACAGGGATGCTGATAAGTCCTTAGCCCGACCTACTCTTACTTCTTGATATATTTTGTTTGATGGTGAGAATGTTTCGTTTGATGCTAGTCTTGTTATGTATATAAATAGTACTAATATTCCTCCAATTGTGATTAGAAATAGGATATATGAAAATCAAAATCTTCTGTCGCTGTAGCTTGTTCCCTTCCTGGCCGGGCTAAGGACTTATCAGCATCCCTGTATTCTGTAGACACAACATATCAAACTAGATAGGACAGGACAGGTACTATGATAGACACATATAATAGAGAGCCATGTAGCTTGTTCAGCCATGCAGAAAACTATGTGGGCAAATGTAGGATGAAGGGACAAAATAAAGTAGTGGCTACAGTAATGATACAATAACACCAAATTAAGAATTAGTAACGGAGTATATATCTGTAGACTCAAATCAGATAATGTTAAATTCTGGTCACGTCCCTCCCACATTCTTCTGTTTGCCAGCACAAAAACAAGTGCTTGGAACTAGAGAGAAGGATAATGTTAAGTTCAGTGAAAATTGTTGCAATGAGTGATGGTTTATTCCTGACAAGCCTGATGTCTAACTCAGCATTCAGCCAGTTCCTCTTTAGATCGATCTGTGTACCACACTCTGACAGCTGATATGTGTATAGCGCGGGTGGCTACAAGGAATTTCTGTGCTGTTGAAAGCTCATTTGTAACAATTTTGCCTTAATTATATTGGTTTCATTGGTTAATGTTGTCCAGTGCCCATTATGAGATGGTTTATGTGTGATCCTGAGTGTTTATACTGTTGAATCCATATACGATCTGTACTAGGTTTTAAAGTATGAAAGTTTATACACAAAATTAACTGACCGTTATTAATTTAGCATTTCTCTTTGTGTCTTTCGTTGGTGCAGGTATGAACAGCTGGCCAACAACAAGCTGGACTTACCAGAATTGGTCATGGAACAGCATCGCAAGTAAGTAAATGACCATAGGATGGAGGTCCACAACTCCTGAAAGCTATGCAAACTCTTTCAGGAAATGTTTTTTGCAGAAACTTACAGTGACAGGTGTGGATGCTTGAGTCTACCCTGTGATCACCAAATCAGTAGAAATGCCATATATTTGGACTGATGTAATTTTTAACAATTATTAGCTCCAAAGTAATTTTTAATGTGGTTTGGACCAGCTTAATTTTCAGTTATCAGTTTCTGTTGAAGCTTGAGAAACTGTATTTGCATTTATGCAGTTTTTTGTCAAGCTATCTGAGTGATTGTCCAAACAGGGAACCTCATATTCACAAGAGTCCATTGCTGGTCTCTAATCACAGTTAGATGGATCCATCCCTCACCTTTCTACCCTGTTTCTTCCAATATCCATTATGAGATTAACAACTTTGGAACTGAATAATTCTTAGAACAGTAATGCTTTGTTGAAGGACATTGGTGTTGGCGCTGCATGTGTGGCTTGATTCTTATCCTGAAGACTTCCGTGCTCCCCCTACACACCCCACACTCCACCAGCTGCTCTATTTCTGCCGCCAGCACTTGCCGGAGTCAGAGCTTGAAGTAAAGGTTCGACATCGGCTAGACAGGTTCAGCAAGGAAGACCAGATGTTAGGTGAGCAACAGGTGTTACAGACAGTTTGTGTGAGCGGTGAGTTTTCTAGACGGTTTGGACAGGTGACTTCATGAGCAGCATGTTTTATAGATTGGTTGGGTGATAGGTTGAGTGAGCAACAAATTTTATAGGCAGCTTAGATTCATCCAAACATATAATCTGAACTGCTTTATAAATGTTAAATATCAGCAGTTACTTTGCCTCTACATGTATTTTGCACATTGAAAGGCTTGATGTTATACCATATGTGAAGATGTATTCATGCTGTCTGAATATGTATTTGAAAAAGATATTGCCTTGTAATATATTCTGACCAAAGAGAGGTGATAAAAGCCGGGAAATTGGGAAATTGTGTAAGAAGGTGATGATCTGTACTCTACTCTTAGTATTGTTATACTGGTAAGTTAAGTTGTGAAGGTTTGTTGACACTGGGTATATACGTACATGAAACAAATACACAAGTTTCATGTGAACCTGCTGACATGTGATTACTTGGAGGACTGAAATTCAAGATGAACTTCTGTGTTAACCTTAAGGGTGGATGCAGTGGCGCAGTTGAGTTGAGGCATTGTACTACAAACCAGCAGGTCATGTGTTCAATTCCCAATGGTGTTATTGGAATTTTTCATTAGCATAAACCTTCCGGCTGCAATGTGGCCTTGGGCTTGACTCACCCTCTGACAGAAATGAGTACCAGGAATATTTCCTGGGTGGTAAAGGCATCCAGTGCATAGGGCTGACAACCTTATCACCTTAATGTGCCGATTATCTGGAAATTCTGGGAGCCCCAAACTCCTGGAACCCTCAGGGCCTATAGTAGGCCTGTACAGGGATTGCTTTACTTTAGTATTGGAACTTGTGATTATAACAGTAAGTTATTGGTTTCTGTTTCATTAAAAACGACCTGTAGCATTTGTTGATGTTTTGTTGCAGATTCTTCTATGATGTATCCAAATTCAAGTCTGCCAAGCTTTAATCATCCAGCACTGGTTAATGGACACACTCCCACAACTGTGCCACCCCCATACATGTTTCCCAATGTGCCAGAATGTCATTTTGCAGAGCAGCTTACCAGGATGGACATGGTGGGTGTGAACACAGGCACTGAAACATAGTTCCAGAATTGTGAATGCATGTATTATATTCCAGTCCTTCGTAGAACTCCCCTTGAAAATAATACTGTTTACTGCATGGTTGTGTATCCGATTTTACACAAAATTCTACTGCAGCAGACAAACCACTGATGTTACAGGCGTCATTAGTTTGTAAAGAAGGCATACATAGTCTTGTGTGTCAATATCAACATTTTGGGGAAGCATAAAGTCTCCATCTTCTGCCTTGAAGATGGAGGCTGTGTGTTCCTTCAGAATGCTGTACTCAACTGCCAAACCACACGGTGTCATAATCCAGAAGACCAACATGAAAACCTGAAATTTCTTTCCATTTGCATAGTCGGAATTTTAAGCTATGCTTGTAGGTGTACTGTGACAATGCATAAAGAAGTGCAAAATGTAAAGTAACTATAATTGCTTATCTCAGGGGAACATTTTAGCAACCCTCTAAATCATTTTTACAGTGTGAAATCACACCTATTGAATGTGCGCAAGGTTACAGCCACTGCACTGATGTCGCTCTTAATGTTATTCATTAGGGTCCTGAGAAATCCTTCAAATTGCGCCATTTGATATACTATGCACCCTACTTGTGATGTTGTACTTCAGGTTCTTGTAGATTTCTCATTTTAAAGCTATGGAATATGCTGTCTCTGGAAGTGTGCACTGGGTAGGCATGTGACTTAGTGTGACCTGGGGAGTGTGAAAGATACAGAGGAATATTAATCTCTATAAATTAAATTCAAAATTCCTATCTTTGTTTTGGTTTGTTCTGGTTTTCTGCAAAAAAGTTTTATGCACTTACTGTTCCCTGTGTGTTTTCACAGTGTTCGTAAATTTATTTCCCAGATAATAAATGTAACCAACTTTCTCAAGTAGACAGGTTTGTTATTAACATGTGCATGCTTGCATTCACACATGGTTGGATAAGGCTATTTCTTTAAGTTATTGTATCTGACTGGGGTTAAATAAGAGCTCTGGGCAAGAAAAACAAAGAGCACTGCCTGAACGCAGTCTGACCGCATAGTTTACACTTTAGTCACTAGGTGGGGGCTTGTAGCACTTTTTCAAAATCTTCTTCTTCACATTTGAACAGTCTTTTCTTTGTTGTTTTAGAGCGTTTTGTATTATTGTGAGTAGTGTAAAAATGGCTGGGCTGACAGCTGCAGCAAGCAGCAGGTTTGCTGGAAGTGAAATTAACTTATATACTCTGTTCATTTTTGTAGCTACACTTTTTTTTTTCATGCCATTAAATATGTTTATGTATGCAGGAGTTATTCAAGAAACTGGTGCCGCACCAGTGTCTAGGCGCCATATGGTCTCGGCGTGACAAGAACCGGAGCCATGAGGCAGCAACTGTGCTGGCTACAGTGAACCAATTCAATGCTGTCTCACTGCGTGTGATCAGCACTGTCCTAATGGATCCAGATATTCGGCCCAGTGAGCGAGCCCAAATCATCACCACATGGATTGATATAGCACAGGTATACCATTTTCAACTGTGTTAATTAGTTACAGTCTTAATACTACTATTGTAATTACCAATTCTAGCTGGATATTGTGCAGTATTGTTAACTGACAGAAATGTACACTTTGTTTCACATTAATTTTTAATACTGAATATACTAGAACTTCGTTTATAGGATTATTATATTTTATTATTTTTAGTAGAAATATAAGCTAGGCAAAGCCAAATATATTCATATATCTCTGAACAACATAGAGATTGGTTGTACTGCATACAGATGTGCAGTACAGTTTTCAGGGCAGTGAACAATGCTTTTGACTCATCACTTTTTATTGTAACTTTCATTTTAGATATGAATAAGTTATAAGTTTGGCCATGCCAAGGCTCAGGTGGTTTAGTCACTGGCTTCTCACTATGGAGGCCTGCTTTTGTTCCAGAATCATCATGTGGGGTATCGGGTGGGTAGAGTATTGTTGGGACAGGTTTTTCGCTGAGTACTGAAGTTTTCCCCATTCAGTATCATTTTTTCAGTGCTCTGTACTGATGTTTCATCATCAGCCTCCAACAGTATGTGACAGAAGTCACTAACAGCATTGCTAAATAAAATCCAGACTAATTTAATGCTAAAAGTCTTGGACTGATTCTGGTTTCCAGGAGTTACGGGTGTTGAAGAATTTCTCGTCTCTCAAAGCAATCATCTCAGGTCTGCAGTCAAACTCACTATACAGGTTACAGCGGACATGGCAGGCTGTGGCACGAGAGAAGGTGAGATTATGGTTTCAGACTAGGAAGCAGTAATTTTCTGCCATATTGAAAGCATGATTAACCTCTCAGGACCACCTTTAATTGTGTAGCATTTTTAATCAACTTATTCACATGCTGTGCTTTCAGAATTTAGTGATCAGTAGCTTGGGTGATTGATTTTTGCAGAATTTATGAAAATGTTATTTTTCAGAAAAGTCTGTCCCTAACTGATCTCTCAGTAAGAGTAAACCATTTGTCTAATCAACTGGAAGACCATATGTAGGGCATGGATAAATGATGGGTACATACAATGCATTGCTTTTGTTGGAAAGCTTATACAGGAGACCACTTGGAAGACTTCTTTGTTGGGCAACTCTCAGCTGCTGATAAAAGACCTTGTTCGATGAGGTTAATTGTGGATGAAATATACATGTTAAAATGTTGATATGATGACGGGTATCTGATCATGTGATAGGAATTCAGAACTGAAGAGTTTTATTTAGTAAGCATTGCCCTGTGAACTAAGGATTTATGATAAGGTGTTTAGTTTCCTTTACATTGAAAAGTTTTTTTCATTGAGTGAAAGTGAGGGAAGTGTAAATTGGATATATTTGTTTTTATTCACTTAAAATCTTGTCTCTTTTTCAAAACATCAAAGATTATGTTACTGTAGACAGATCATTTTACTAATCACACAGTTTTAAGGCAAGTGCTTGTGTTACTAGGTGGAACTGTTTGAGGAATTAGCACGAATATTCAGTGAAGACAACAATCAGTGGGCACAGCGAGAATTGCTGATGCGTGAGGGCACTGCCAAGTTTGCAGACACGGTTGGAGAAAATGATCGCCAGCTACAAAAAGTGTTCCAGCGACAACTGAACAATACTGGGGTGAGTCAATGTACCAGCTATATTGGTATAATTTTTGCACCACTGGAAGCACAATGATAAAGTTCTGTATGGATATGCAGTGATGATTGGAGGTTTAAATTGCTTTCTGTGTTCAGTTCATATGGTGTAGTGATAAATACCAAGCTTGTAGGTTATAAGGAAATGGAGAAGTTGGAGGAATTGTATATTGTGGATTACATCTTTGTGCACATTTTCATGCTTATGTGCATGTTTACGTGTGAATTCATATGCATTGCAGAACATCAGTCATGGTACAATTCCATACTTGGGGACATTCCTCACAGACTTGACAATGATTGATACAGCCATCCCTGACTTGGTGGCTGATGGTCTTATAAACTTCGATAAGAGAAGAAAAGAGTTTGAAGTTCTGGCACAGGTAAGCTACTTTGTTAGAATGAGGGTGTTCTACTTTCAAGGTCTGGAATGTCATAAAAAGGACTGAACTGTTTTATTACAAAATTTCATTAGAAGAGAGAGAGATTTTATTATGACACTACCAACATTTATGTTGATGTAAGCTGTTGTGTGAAAATCTTAAGTAAAACCTGCAAGGAATAATGTAGGATGAAGCTTGAGGAATATCTCATAGGAAGTTTTTTATTCAACAGTCCTGGAAAGATGTAGTCAGTCTAGACAACACATGTTGTTCAAAATACATTGTATGCCTTTTTAGATTCCTAATTGTTTTTTGTATGTTCATTTAGTGGTGATACAAATAATGTTATGTGAGTGTAAACTGATTTCCCCTTTGTCATCAAGTGTGAATCTTGATAATTTTATCTTAGTGTACAATACATCTGCAGAATAATTGAACTCTTTTACATCAGAAACTCCTTTACCTTTTTTCCTCCATTTTATTACTGTTGTTAATACAAGTTAATATAAAAGTTGTAATTACCTGCTTATTGGGCACTGGTAAACTTTATGTTGTTCATTCTGTGCTTTATTGATGATAAATCCACGGTATTATAAATATAATATAGATTCAAAGGAACAGGTTTTTGCATTTTGTTGGTTTAGTGTCATGAATCTCTTAATTACTGTTACATGTTTATGCTTTAAACTCCCATTATGTTTTGAATAAATGTTCTTGAAGTATAAGAATCCATTAGTGTATAAGTAGATAACAGTGTGTTTTCTTCAGCAATAGAGTGATAAAGAAATGGACTCTAATGGCCAGTTTCATAACACTACAGATTTTCATGTAGTCAGCTCTCAGTTATCAATGATATTTGGGAGGAGTAGCACAGTTAATTTAAAATAACACATAATTTTAAAATCTGGAAATACCTACTACTACATGCTGCATTCAGTTTTGAAAGTCACTTAATTAATACTTTGAAATAATCTTTTAGAACCTAATTTTTCAGTTTCTTTTTCCCAGTGTCTGGAACATCACTGCACTTTTCTTAATTATGCAGAAGTATACAGAAAAAACTGAAAGAAATTGTGACTGTTTTCAGTGTGAATAATACCAGCTTACTGGAAAAAATTGTGTTGTTTTCTTATTCCAACAACATGGACATTGTGCAATGGAATGAAGCTGTGAAGAGTATTCTGAATTGTTACTTAGCTAGGTTTAAATAGATATTGGGCCAATTGGATTAGGACTTGTGAGCATCATGACCTCTGCCATTACATAATAAGGGAGAAAAATTTGGATTACTGTCTGTGGTGTTTGCAGTGTGTGAGGTGCATAAGATTATGTAAATGTTGGACTTTGTGGCCCCTGGATGAGCCCTCTCTCCATTGTCCAATTTACTGATTATTGTTGTGTAAGCTGGTAGGCATGTGGTGTTCTCTCCTGAGCCATGTATACGTATCACAGAAGTGGCATTCCATAATGTTTTGCTTTCAGATAAAACTTCTGCAGGGAGCAGCAAATGCATACAACTTGCCTGACGATCCAGCTTTTGACCGCTGGTTTGACTCCATTCTTGTGCTGGATGACCGTGAAGCATATGAATTGTCATGTCAGATTGAGGCACCTGCACCAAGTCAGGGGGGAGGCAGTGGTGGTACAACTAGGGAGCTGAGACACAAGAAGCGTGCAGGGTCAGTTATACTTACGTGTGAAATAATGGATGTAGGGTAGGTGTCACTGTGTTGATGAAGTATCCGCAGGCAGGTGATGGGAGTGCTTTGGGTATGGTTAACGGATTGTTACCATAAACCATGTTACAGGTTGTCACTAGATGATTTAGACAGGTACTTGGGGAAATAAGAAGCATGCAAAAAGTTTGGTCAGAAAACTGAAGGATAGAGACGGTTCAGGTGGGAGAGTGGTATTCAGGTGGGTGGATGGGATATAAGGTATAAAGATGTGAACTGGTAGAGGACAGGTTCCAGTTGTGAGCATTTTTGAACATGGTGATGGATGTGAGAACTTTTACCCACTTCCAATACTAATTGTTTTAAAGTAATTAGTGTTATTTGTTAGTTGTAACTCGTATGTGAAAGTCTTCATTAATATGTGGCATATTGTGACCAATGTCAGAATTTCAAACTAAAAAGCAGGCATTCTAGCAATTACACTGTGTGGACTGAACATGCAAACCTGTTCAGTTAGATTTAACATAAAAATTGAGAGAAGAATGTTTTTGATTAATGTACCAACAAGGAATGTATCAAATAAATTAATGGGATAGGACAGTTTTCAGTAAAGTGGCTAGCTGGATGACCATTGTTTGATTCCTGTCAGATACAGAATTTATTATATTGTCAGGACTGGCTGTGGGGCCCACCAAATTGTTATATCCTGGGTACTGGAAGTTACAGTATTTTATAAAACTGACTACCTCACAATTTAAGATTGGGTGGAACTGAACCTATTCTCCCCCATACATTTTATAGTATTGTAGTAAGCACAGTAATGAGTAAATAAATTACTCAAGCAATGCAGAAAGTGAACAGAGATTTTTAAGAGGTGAACATCTTGCATTACAGATTGGGTCACCGTAAGAATGACTCGATTGCAAGCACATCAAGCAGCTCAAGCAGCCAGTTTTATTGTGATTTGGACAGCCTCCCCTCCTCGCCACACAACTCACTGGACCGAAAGGTGAGGTTTATTGTGATGGAGGAGCCAAACGCTGTTTGATTAGTGATTGTATGTAGTGTGGTTTCATTATATGCTGAATAACTCTGTTGATGCATATCTTGGGATAAATGATAAATTTTTGGCCTGTTTTACTTATTTTATAAGAAGTCTGGGCATCTAGTACAATTGTATGTATGTGTGCATATGCACATTCTTTCTTCCAAAGTATTTAAATCACAGCATACAATTTCATGGGGCTTGTTTTCAACATAGTACAGTATGCTGTTCCACCTTCATATTTTACAATTCCTTACTGCTGAAAATACAAACATGTATGCTGTGAAACCATTCAGTTTAGGACCTTGAAATTCTCTTGTCATGACAAATATTGAATTTATATGGAACTTTCTTAGAGTGACGTGTCTGTATGTAATAAAATTATAACATGGAAATTGTGCAAGATGGGGTGCAACTTGCACTAACGTATTTTACACATGACTAGCTGTATAATTAGTGGTGTGGAACCATCCTTCCTCCCTCCCTCCCTCCCTCCCTCCCTTCCTTCCTTCTAACTTCCTCCCTCCAATCCTCCCCATTTCCCCCCACCTTTAAGGATGTAATGCCTACTTTTCAGTCAACTGATTTTTCTTCATGTCATATGGTGGAGTAGATTGAATGCCCATCAGTTGTTTATGATGAATGTAATTATTCATGTTGTTACATGTTTGTTCACCTCTGTCCTACAGACCTCCCCTTCACAGATGTCGTCGTCTTCAAGTAGTTCATCACTTCCATCTCTGGATGTGTCAATGAGCAGCAGCAACACAAATACATCCGCAGCAAACAGCACTGCCAGCCGGACACTGGCTGTGCCAGGGCAGTCGCCAGTGTCAAAGCCTCAGCATGATTTCTATATTATTCGTGTCACATTTGAGACAAGCTCTGTTGAGACAGATGGTGAGTATTTACCAGTGGTGATGATGTCTGTCCTGTGTAAAAGAAGAAGAAAAATAACAGTGGAAAGAAGCCAGACCTTTAGTTTGAATCATGATATGGGAAGGAGGTGTAATGAAAACTGAATTATATGTTGCTTTCAGGAATGTTATTAATGGTTTCAAAATTTGCTAATGTATTGTCATGGACTGTCATCATTGTTCTACCACTACGCTGATGACAAATCACCCCACCCCTGTTTATATGTGCTTACTTGTACTTTTTCCCTTGAAAAGAACTATCTGAAAACATTTTTTGAAGCAATTTAACAAGTTGAGCTTATTATGCAGGAAAACTTCATGAAAGCACAAGCTATCAAGATAATTTATAGTTCATTATTTTGCATGATGACTTTATCATTTGAAATTATGTTCATTATTATGTTTTATGTAGAGTCATGATAATTTTGACTGTTATGTCATTAGGTGTATATGCTGTGATTAAGCAAACATGCTGCAAAAAATTACATACGACTTCTTTCAACCATTATAGCCTACCAAGTGTAGTGTTTATCAGATGGGGTTCTCCCTTATTTCAGTGCCTGTTTTAATGTCCACTAGAGACAGCAGTGAGACACCAATTTGTTCTCAGCATGTGGGGCTTAGGATTCAGGCGTGAAAATCAGTATGGAAGTCCGTGCATGTGTATTGGTGTGGGACAGATGGTTTATCATGCTCACCTGTCATGTTGCAGTGCCTCAAAACCCTTCCCTTATGCCACTCTGAGCTGTGTCTTCCATGTTTATTTGAACATTACTTTTCTCTCTGGCATTTATGTACACATTCATTATTATGACTGTTGCCCAATACTCCCCTGTTGTATAGTGATAGTCTTCTAGGATACTACACAACACAGGATGTGGTCTGTGGGCCACTGCTGTGAACAGTGTGTATTGCTGCATTTTGACAGAAGAGCCTTATAACAATAACAGAGTTTCTGCTTACACTGACATCTTTCCTGTCTTCATTGAGGGCCTTGACATGGGCATGTTAAGGACTTTTGCTACAATTGACAATATGACCTGGGGAGGATGGGGTGGAAAACTGGGTTGGATGAATGTTGGGTTTTGAACCCAGAGTGACCTTTTTATTTAGGCCAAAGGCCTTTGTGACTGGTAGGGGGAGGGGGGACTTTCTTGGTTTGGTTGATGGGCACCATGACTGGGGGGAGAGAGTGGGGGCCATGCCGTGGCCTTTAATTGTATGCTGGCATCACCTTACAGAGGAGGCTAGGGCTCAGAATTGTGTTGTCATGTGATAGCATTAGTAGTGATATTGTTACTCATAGTATTCACATTACCTGAGGAAAGTCAGTGATTGAAAGAGGAAATGGGTCAGTTATATGTTATGGCTTGCAAGATTTTTGGGGTACTCAGAACTATGGAAAGAGAAGAGGGTATGGATCTAGTATTGAACCTGTGAGTATTGAGACTTTGAAATGAGGCAGCTAGGATCACAAAAGGACTGTTTTTGATCCAATTTGGTGTCAAGTGTATATTCAGTTCGATTTGGTCTGTCATATGCAACTTTCATGGCTTACAGGCTTTAAAGTAATGTTGTTTTTTGAAGGTATTGTGCTTTACAAGAGCATCATGCTAAGCAACAATGAACGAACTCCACAAGTTATTCGCAATGCCATGTTGAAGCTTGGTATAGAGGGAAATCCAGACAGCTACACACTAGCTCAGGTGTTGCCTGAAAAAGGTAGGTTTGGAGAAATGGTTCTTCCCATGTGTGCACATGCCCTTGCTGTCTTAAATAGAATGTAGTAAACATGTAAAGCAAGAAGATTTATTTCTGTCTTGTGATGGATTAGTAAATTTAATACATTCACATCTGGGCATCTAATGTCAGCAGATGCATTATAAACTCTGATATATGTATTTCGCGAATATTTTCATCATCTTCATTATTAATGTATCAGCATGCCTGTTAGTTTCTGAGAGATGAATGCCTAGTTGATTTGTTTAGAGTAAGAGAACCAAATTCTCTCAAAACCTAAAATTTCACAGGGGAGCATTTTGAAGTTTTATATGGTGTATATAAATTTAGGTATACTGGCTGTTAATATATACTTTTAAAGACAGTATACATTATATTTCTTGTTGACATCATTCTTGGAAACACTGACCATTTCATTTTTCTGGCACTGTATTTAATTATTATAGATTTGATATGTTACAATGCTTTGGTTACTTTTTTAGGTCAAGCTCTGATGTATGGCTGTCTGTAGAAAATTAATTGTAATTTCAAGTTAAAAATCAGCAAGAAATTTGTGTTAATTGCTTTTTATATGGCTTCACAATGAAGAAATAAGAAAACTATTAGAATTGCAATAACAAACAGCTGTACATGGTAACTGGAATTATGTAATTGTCATCTGCAGAGACATGGCTAGGGTCAGTTTTGTGCGTAGCCCTCAGAGAATGAAGGAAAGAATGTTAGACCTATGAAGTGTTGTAGATGGCCTTGAGTCTGTGAATCCTTCAATTTTGCATTAGGGGGATGTCAGTCAGTTGAGATTTGGAGTGCTTCATCTCTGGCATTGTGTTTAAATAACAAAATAAATGTAAGTAAATAAACTGCATAGATAAAGTAACTACCAGGTTTTTAATGTGGTATGACAAGGTTAGAGTTTTATGGGCTGGCTGCCCGATAGTTATTCCAAGGGCCATAGGTACAGGAACCTATCTACTTGCTGAGTAATTTGCTCTATTTTGTTGTAACTTACTATCCCCATTATCTTATCTACCATAAAATACAACAGGTTATGAGATGTAAGATTTACATGCTTGTGGTAATGGACTTATAAAATGGATGTGAAAAGGTAAACTACCGTTGAACTTGGTTATAATGACCTCAGTTTGTGTGACAGCTCTGATATAACGTTTACATTCATTGGTATCAACTAGTTCCCCATAAGGAATGTGTTTTTTGCCTCGTTTAATATGACATACATAAGAGCATCTACCTCAGGTATAATGACACTGCCATCATTTCCAATATATTTTTCAAGAAGGAGGCAATTTTGAGAATTCTGCCATCTCCTTATCCTTGACAGGGCAAGCTCTGTACACTTTCAGGTAGCTACATAAATTCCAGGCCTGGAAAATTACAGTAGTAACGGTAATTCACTTTGTGCTAGAAGTTGCTGTCTGTGTTTCTACTCCTGTAGGTAACAGGAGACCGGTGATATGGTAACATGGTGACAGTCATGAATAAAAGGAAGATTTTTAGCATCAAAGGAAAAGTTAAAGTGATATGGCAAATAGAAAATGGAAAAAAGAAAGCTGATGTATGTTGGGAATTTAGTCTTGTAAACTGTATGGTCCAAATGATTTGGGAAAACAGAACCAAAATTAGTAGTGTGTTTTAACAGTACAGATTGAGAATAAAGCGATTTTGGAAGTCTGAATGAAGCGATGTGAATGAGGCACTGCTTAATTGGTTTGAGCAACAGAGAGCTGACAGTTCAACAATGAGCAGACCTCTTCTCATGATAATTGTTATTTTTAATTTTTAAATTACATTAATTTATTTTTTAGCATAAGCCTGTATGGAAATTTACAATTACAGATGAATAATTTTTATTATTTCTGAATTTAAGATGTAATCGAAATTTGAAATAGATCTAGCGCTAAAGTTAAGTAATATGCTGGCAGGCCTGTATTTTGTCTTGAAATATTTTTCCTTCACTTTTACCATACGCCTCACTTACGGCAATACTCGTTTATAACTTCACAATTTATTCAATCCCTTTGATGTTCTTATAACGAATTTCGACTATATTATGAACTGCATATTGGCTACTGTTTTCAGAGTAGTATGTTTACACTCACTGACTCAATCTTCTTCTGTGGACTTTGTCCATTGTCTAATTTTTAAATAAGCGCAACATTTCAGAAGCGGGCCCAGCTTCCATCCTGAGGCAAAGTAGAACCTACTCTACTGGACACTTAGTTCGAGCTAGGTGCTCGAGTAGATGCTTCTTGGCCTGAAGATGGAAGCAGAGCCCACTTATGAAATGTCATGCTTCTTTAAAAATAAGATGATGGACAAAGTCAAGAAGATTGTGTCAGTGAGTCATACAGTCATCAAAGCCCTATAGATTTGAATCTCTTTGTAATTTTGTTGTGAATATGCCCCCCCCCCCGGTTTGTGTTCCAAACTTGCCAAATTTTCATGTAATTTGAGGTTCTTGCAGCATTGTTGATGAAGATTAAAGTTTTGTGGAATTTGAATTGATTTTTCAATAATTTTTATATCTTTGTATAGTGATTACATAGCAAAGTTCTGACAATGAGCAGCAATGAATGTACACTTGCTGTCTTCCTTACGTACTTGTAGACCTGCTTCCATACTACCAAAAATTACATGAAGAAGAATAAGAATTTATATAACCTTATCATAAACTGACGACAAAATTCCATACATCACCGTAATTTTTTCCCAATAAACAAGAACTTCATGAAGTGGTGAATTTGATATTGAATATAGAGTCCTTTGTTTTCAGAAATGGTACTTCCACCAAATGCCAATGTTTACTATGCAGTCAACACAGCATTTAATCTGAACTTCATCCTGAGGCCTAAGAGGAGAAATGCATTGGACACTGCAGCTCTTAGCAGAACCAAACCTCCAAAGAAATCACCTCTAGCAACTTGAAGTTTAATGCTAGTAGGAGGCAGATCTCAACTGAATCTTTACTGGTATTACTGCAGTGAATCCTGGTGATACAGGAGGTATGAATGTAGTTGCAGGGTAAGGCATGAACTGACAGCTGTTCATGGAATGCTTTGCATTTATTGTGCAATATTTTCTGGATTAGGCAGTGTGCCGAAAAAAAACTTTTTATATGTTGATGAGCATACTGTTTGTTCCAATGTGTTTTGCATAAATTGATGACTGAGTTACTTCTGCTCATGGAGGAAAATTCCATGTTTTAATGTACAAATACAGGCATGTGTAATCTTATTTCTGTGGCTTCTGAGGCTGTTTTCATGCCTTAAGCATAAAGTGTAACCAAACTAATGCTGTTATGACATGACTGGATTACTACTACTGTCTATGAGGATGTACGTAGACTGCTTTTTTATCAGATTGAGATGTTGGCTGAATTTTGCTTTTTTCTGATGGAGGATCTTATGTTTTGCTGGTATTGTATTACAGTTTAAAAAATTCATGACTGTTGTAGTATGCACTTTAAAAAGTGGAGGATGTAAGACAAGTACAGAACATTGCCATCACATTTTCCCATTGTGATCTAGTTCATCAAACCAACATGAGTTTGAGAAATGCAGATTGTACTAAAATATGTGTTCTGATAATCACATGTAATGTGAACTGAGGGACAAAGTAACTGATTCATGGCTTTATGTACCTAGGGTGTTTACACTGACTTTGACAGATTTCAGTAATATTTTTGGCTATATTGACGGTAGCAGGAAATGTTTCTTGTGAACTAAAAATCAGTGTCTTATCAAAATGAATGACACATTGGCCCTAAAACTTTGTTAGTGAAGCTAAGACACAGCATGGAATTAT
>Ga0209629_10000718_pt1 | contig 19026 bp, 22 predicted proteins | sample TergutCu122P5_FD_187286 | JGI IMG/M metagenome (GOLD analysis project Ga0209629, IMG submission 187286) | Cubitermes ugandensis P5 segment gut microbial communities from Kakamega Forest, Kenya - Cu122 P5 (SPAdes) (version 2) | ecosystem: Host-associated > Arthropoda: Insects > Digestive system...
GCTTCTCCTGCAACAATCCTTGCGAGTTGTATTTATAAATGATTTTATGATTCATTTTATTTTCCTTTCCGTCTTTAGTAAGAAAAGTGATTATTGTATCCGGCATCCACCGGACTTGTGCGGAATTTGCTTTTTTTATTGTCGGCAGTTTCGGATTTTCAAATCCGGAAGATTCAAACTTCATGCTTTGTCCTGCCAATCGCTCCTGCGGCAGAACGTTATTTTGTGCAGCGGTGGATAAAAATCCTGCAAATACAACTGTTAAATAAAATACGATTGTTTTCATAATTAAATACTGATTGTTTGTGATATTGTTTTACCTCCGGTAGTAATATGTACAATATAGATGCCTTTTTTAAGTTTTGAGTTTCGCATCACAACGAAACATTTAATACCAACGGTTCTGTGTTTGAACCGGAAATAGCATTGATAGATTTCAGTATGTTCACTTCTTCCTTATCCATAAGTTCCCGGCAATAATTAACCTGAATGTCCATTGAGGTTAGCCATGGCTTGCCGGTTTCTATAAGATGTTTTGTAATGGCATCAATAAAATTTGTGTTTCCTGTATATGTTAAATCTCTCAATAGGTTGATAACAAAAACATCTCTTTGGGCGACTTTATCGAATAATAAGGGCCATATTGCTTTTCCGTGTTTCTGACAATATTCCAACAAGCTGCTATATTCCGCATAACTTCCATTTATGATAGGAGCCATTATCCAAGCATCCAAATAATAAGCGCCGGATTCCGGAGATTCTATCTCAAACGTTTTAGAGATTTCACCGTTCTCTGCATTAAAACTTGAGGATTTGATTGTAACGTCGCCACCAAGCGTCGGATGGTTTTCAAAATATCGTTTTTCAACGGTCTGGGTAAAGCCTGACAAGTAAACGAAAAAACTTAAAGTAAAAAGAATTGAGTGCTTCATACTGATGAATTAAAAGAGTTAATTGTTATTTAATTTTACAAAACTAAGGCATAATTAAGTATTAAACAAATAAAAAATAGTTAATAATTGTTAATCTAATAATAAACGGGAAATCAATCATAAACAAAATATTTGTAATTGTTATTGTTTTATTTCAAAAAGAAAGAATATATGACGGTTTATTTGACGAAACCTTGTTTTTTAGTTGAGGGAGTTTCTTTTTGGCGTTTCGGTTCAGCAGGAAAAGTTAGGAGGCAAAACCCTTATTTCTACCGTTACCGGGAAAAAATAGGCGAATTAGGAGCAATGACGGGGTACAACAATTTGAAGCTGCAATTAAAAACCTGAAAATTTTCAAACTCCAAATATATCTTGTATTTTTGCTTAAACTTTTTAAAGAAATACTATGAATACAGATGAAAAAAAACCGGGATTACCTGAAAACGCTTATCGAGAATTAAAAGAAGGCGAAGAATATCAACCCGTTTTATCTCCGGGCGGGAAATACAGAGAAGTAACGCCTTGGTCAGTAATATGGGGAGTGTTAATGGCGATTTTGTTTTCATCGGCAGCGGCCTATCTGGGATTGAAAGTCGGTCAGGTTTTTGAAGCTGCCATACCGATTGCTATTATTGCCGTAGGATTGTCGGCGGCTTTTAAACGCAAGAACGCATTGGGCGAAAACGTAATTGTTCAATCCATTGGCGCTGCATCCGGAGTGATTGTTGCCGGCGCTATTTTTACTTTACCTGCTATTTATATCCTTCAGGCAAAATATCCGGAAATGACGGTGAATTTTGTACAGGTATTTTTCAGTTCAGCCTTGGGAGGCGTATTGGGAATACTATTTTTGATTCCTTTCCGAAAATATTTTGTTTCCGACATGCACGGTAAATATCCTTTTCCGGAAGCTACAGCTACAACGCAGGTGCTCATTTCCGGCGAAAAAGGCGGAGATCAAGCCAAACCGCTTATTTTTGCCGGTCTCATCGGTGGCGCCTACGATTTCATTGTTGCTTCATTTGGCTGGTGGAACGAAGAAATCAGCAGTCGGATTATTGGCGTTGGCGAAATGGCAGCCGAAAAATTCAAATTATTGTTTAAAGTTAATACAGGAGCAGCTATATTGGGATTGGGCTATATTGTAGGACTTCGATATGCAACGATTATATGCGCGGGTTCGTTTTTGGTCTGGTGGATTATAGTACCTTTAATATCTTTCTTCTTTGGCGATTCGGTGATCAATCAATGGAATCCTTCGATACATACCTTAGTTAGAGATATGCCGCCCGAAACTATCTTCAAAGAATATGCCCGCTCGATAGGAATCGGCGGAATAGCGATGGCGGGGATCATCGGGATTATTCGTTCTTGGGCTGTGATTAAAAGCGCATTAGGATTGGCTGCAAAAGAAATGAAAGGGAAAAGCGTTTCTACCGAAAAGGAAATTATCCGAACGAAAAGAGATTTATCGATGAAATGGATTTCTATTGCAAGTATCTTAACTTTGGCAATGATTTTCATTTTCTTCTATGTCGGCGTTGTTCATAACTTATTGTTTGCTTTGGTCGGCTGGTTTTTGATAACTGTTATTGCTTTTTTGTTTACTACCGTTGCAGCGAATGCCATTGCTATCGTGGGAACCAATCCGGTATCGGGAATGACACTGATGACTTTGATATTGGCATCGGTTGTTTTGGTTGCTGTAGGATTGAAAGGTACTTCGGGGATGTTAGCCGCATTGATTATGGGCGGTGTTGTTTGTACGGCGCTTTCGATGGCCGGAGGTTTCATTACGGATTTGAAGATCGGCTACTGGCTCGGATCGACTCCGGCAAAACAGGAAAGTTGGAAGTTTTTAGGAACTATTGTTTCTGCAGCAACCGTGACAGGCGTTATTATGGTTTTAAATTCTACTTACGGTTTTATCGGAAACAGCTTTGCCGCTCCTCAAGCCAATGCAATGGCAGCCGTGATTGATCCCTTGATGACCGGCTCAAGCGCGCCCTGGTTTCTATACGGAATCGGCGCTTTAATAGCGATCATACTTACTTTTTTGAAAATTCCCGCTTTGGCTTTTGCTTTAGGAATGTTTATCCCGATGGAATTAAATGTTCCTCTGATGATTGGAGGTGCAATCAGCTGGTATGTCAGTACGCGATCAAAAGATAAAGTTTTGAATACGGCTCGATTGGAAAGAGGCACATTATTGGCTTCGGGATTTATTGCAGGCGGCGCTTTGATGGGCGTTTTCAGCGTTATTTTGCGATCCTCCGGCGTTCATTTGGTAAATGAAACGTGGCTGGAAAACCGCCTTTCGGAAACATTTGCAATCATCCCTTATTTTGCTTTGATTGCTTATTTGATTTGGGATAGCATGCGGGCTAAAAAGAAGACCTCTTGATGGGTTGTTATTATTCGCCTTCAACTACTCCTTTAATCCGAACCATAAATCTTTCGGGTTTGCCGGTAGTAATAATTGTAATTGATTTATCGAAAGAGCCGCGACGATTTTTGGGATTAAAAGTAGCGACTACTTTTCCGCTTTTGCCGGACTCAATCGGTTCTTTGGTCCATTCGGGCGATGTACAACCGCAGGATGGAATTACATTGGTTAATAAAATCGGAGCTTTAGTATTATTCGTGACAATGAAAGTAGCGCTTACTGCTCCGCCGTCTTCTTTGATAGATCCAAAATCATGAACGGTTTTATCAATCGTGATTTCGTCTTCTGTCATATACCAAAAATTGCCATTGCCGACTTTCGTTGAAAAATTAGGGACACTTGCCAATACTAATAAACCTGCTAAAGCCGGTACAATTAATACAAATTTTACTAATTTCATTTTCATCAAAATTAAAAAATAAACAATCTTTTATTGAATAAAAAATGAATTACTTCAATAATTCGTACAAAGTTAGATAAAAAAATAATAGAGTAGTCTGTTTCTCTTTTTTTTTTAGTTAAAAATATTAAAAAGATCAATCACAAGTGCATTGTACCGGTTGTAAATTTCGATCACCGTATGCATTATCAATTCGAGCTACATTCACCCAAAACTTGTTTTCATAAATCCAATCCAAGGGAAAAGCGGCTTTTGAACGACTATAAGAATGTTTCCATTCATCGGCGCATACTTCATATTGAGGATGCGGAGCGTTGATTAGAACATTATCCGTTTTATCGGCGCTGCCGGTGGCAATTTCGTCGATTTCATTCCGGATGGTCAGCATTGTTTCGATGAAACGATCTAATTCCCGAAGACTTTCGCTTTCAGTTGGTTCAATCATTAACGTTCCGTGAACCGGGAAAGATAGGGTAGGGGCATGATACCCGAAATCAATCAATCGCTTGGCAATATCCGTTTCGGTAATTCCCGAATAATTTTTAATATTGCGACATTCGAGAATCAATTCGTGACCCACTCTGCCGTAAACGCCTTTGTAAACGATACCGTATTCTTTTTCTAAACGGGCAGCCAAATAATTGGCATTCAAAATGGCTATTTTCGTTGCCAATGTCAGACCGGATACACCCATCATGCGAATATATCCGTAAGTAATCGGTAAAATGCCGGCGCTGCCCCAAGGCGCTGCGGCAACAGTGTTTATGTCCGAACCGTCTTTCACCGGATGAGATGGAAGAAAAGGAATCAAATGTTCGGCAACGCAAATCGGACCTTCGCCGGGGCCACCACCGCCGTGAGGAATGGCAAAGGTTTTATGCAGATTCAAATGGCAAACATCAGCGCCAATGATGCCGGGGTTGGTCAGTCCTACTTGCGCATTCATATTAGCGCCGTCCATATATACCTGCCCTCCGTTATCGTGAATGATTCGGCACATTTCGATACAATTGGTTTCAAAAATCCCGTGCGTCGAAGGATAGGTAATCATCAAGGCTGCCAAACGGTCTTTGTTTTCTTCCGCTTTGCATTTCAGATCATCTATATTTGTATTTCCCTGCTCATCGGTCTGAATGGTAATTGTTTGGAATCCGGCTTGAATAGCGCTTGCCGGATTTGTTCCATGCGCCGAAGCAGGAATCAACACGATGTCACGCTCGTCCTGACCCAAGGATTGCTGATAGGCCCGGATAACCATTAATCCCGCATATTCACCGGCAGCACCCGAATTGGGTTGAAAGCTCACGCCGGGTAATCCGGTGATACTGCTTAAATAGGAAGCCAAATTATCAATCAATTCTTTATAACCTTCGGTTTGATCTTCGGGAGCGTAGGGATGTATATTGGCAAATCCGGGAAGATTGAGCGGAAATAATTCTGCAGCGGCATTCAGCTTCATGGTGCATGAACCTAATGAAATCATGGAATGAGCAAGTGATATATCCCTTACTTCCAATTGTTTCATATATCGCATCAATTCGGTTTCCGAATGATAATCATTGAAAACCGGATGTTGCAGGTAAGAAGATTTTCTTAAAAATCGTTCGTTAAAATATATTTTTGGAATAATTTCTTTATCCAATGTGTAATCCTTTTGAATAGCTGTACCGAATATGTATAAAAGGATTCCTATATCATCCTGCAAAGTCGTTTCGTCTAAACTTATTCCGATTGCCCCATCTTCGAAATACCGAAAGTTTATTTTACAATCCAATGCTGTTTCCTGTAAAAAGGCTAAAGATGCGGTTTGAGGCAAACGGATTTTTAATGTATCAAAGAAATCGGTATTTTCCTGATTGTAACCCAATTGTATGAGTTCGTCCGATAAAAAGCCGGCATAAGCATGAACGCGTTCCGCTATCTTTTTTAATCCGTCCGGACCGTGATAAACGGCGTAAAAAGAAGCCATTGTCGCCAATAAGGCTTGTGCGGTGCAGATGTTGGATGTTGCTTTTTCACGTTTGATGTGTTGTTCACGGGTTTGCAAAGCCATTCGGTAGGCTTTCTTCCCATAAACATCTTTGGAAATCCCGATGATTCGCCCCGGAATTGAACGTTTATAGTCATCTTTTGTTGCTAAGTACCCTGCGGAAGGTCCTCCGTAAAACATTGGAATTCCGAATCGTTGGGAACTTCCGAATACGACATCTGCTCCCCATTCACCCGGAGGAGTTAAAATACACAGACTCAGTAAATCGGCGGCTACGGCAACTTTGATGCCCATTTCGTTGGCTTGAGCCGTGAATCCGGTATAGTCTTCAATTGAACCGTCAGCATTTGGATATTGGAGTATAGCTCCAAAAATTTTTTCGTTCAGCGGGAAAGTTTTATAATTCCCTGTTTGAAGTTCGATTCCTTGCGGAGCTGTCCGGGTTTTAAGAACAGCTAAAGTTGATTCGAATATTTTTTCGTCAACAAATAATATATTGGCGTTGTTTTTGATTTGTTCACGATTTCTACATGCAAAAAGCAGGGTTGCTGATTCGGCGGCGGCAGTGGCTTCGTCCAACAAAGAGCAATTCGACAATGGAAGTCCCGTCAGGTCGCTGATCATTGTTTGGAAATTAAGAAGAGCTTCTAAACGTCCTTGCGAAATTTCGGCTTGATAAGGCGTGTAGGAAGTGTACCAAACCGGATTTTCAAATATGTTGCGCAGAATAACTGCCGGAGCAACCGTATCGTACCAGCCCATTCCGATATACGACGTAAAAACTTCATTCATAGATGCTAATTCGGCGATGTGTTCGCTATATTCGCGTTCGGTCATTGCTTCCGGCAAATCCGGCGATTTTTTCAGACGAATATTTTGAGGAATCGTTTCATTGATCAGTTGTTCCAAGTCGGAAGCACCAAGGGTGGAAAGCATCGTTTGCACTTCACTTTCTTTAATGCCGATATGACGGCTGATAAATTGATCGTGTAACATAACTAAAAATGAGGATTTGATGTTTTTTCTTCTTCAATTGTTGTCGGTTGTTCATGTCCCGGATATACCACCGTATTATCCGGGAGTGTGAATAAATATTCACGTATGGAATGGATTAATTTTTTATGATTACCGCCCAATAAATCCGTGCGACCGATGTCATGGTAGAACAGCGTATCGCCGGTAAATACGCATTCATCTTTCTCGGAATAAAAAGAAAGACCTCCCAATGAATGACCCGGGGTAAAGAGCGCTTTTAATTGCGTATTTCCGAAAACGATTTCTTCTTCGTGTTCAATATAATGCTCTGCTTTGATCGGTTCGTATTTAATGGGAGAAAAAACGACATTTAGTTTGTTTAATCCGAATATTTCTTCCTCTGCACGATGATATTCGGGTTTTATACCATACGTTTTAAAAATGAATTGATTACCCAAAACATGGTCGTAATGCAAATGAGTATTCAATAATCGCTTTAATGTCAGATTTTTTTCTTTAATAAAATCCATTATTTGCTTTTGTTCTTTTTCGTTCGATGCTCCGCAATCAATGATAGCTGCCTCTTGCATTTCGTCGTACAGCAAGTAGGTGTTCTCCATGATGGGATTAAAAATGAAAGTTTTTATTTTTAGCATATTAAAACAATTTTAATAAGGTAGATATATCACTTTTTTCGTTTTGAAAAATTCTTCTTCAAAATAGTCACTCAAAGTATATTCGATTGCTAAATTTTTAAAAGGTTTGGTTTCTTCATTCAAATCGCCGCCTTTTAAACAAATAAAACCATTGGGAAGCGCATTTTGTTGCCTGCGACTTATATTTTTTCGCGCTACCCTTACCAACTCATTGAATGGCATAACCGCGCGGCTGACGACAAAATCGAAAGTTCGTTTTTCTTCTTCTACCCTTGCTTGACGACATTCTACATTATCCAAACCGGTTTGTCGGGCAATATCTTCGGCTGCTTTCACTTTTTTCCCGATACTGTCTAACAGAAGAAATTGGATTTTTGGAAACATAATTGCTAACGGAATTCCGGGAAAACCGCCGCCTGTTCCGGCATCCATGATGCTTGTTCCGTCTGTGAAACGGATTATTTGGGCAATTCCCAAAGAATGCAAGACATGCTTTTCATATAAATTCCCAATATCTTTGCGGGAAATAAGATTGATTTTTTGATTCCAATCGAAGTATAAATCTTGTAAGGCTGCCAATTGCATTTCTTGCTTTCCGGTCAAATCCGGGAAATATTTCTTAATAATTTCCATAGCGTTTAGCGCCCGACTAAGGAAGATATAGGATTGTCGTCAGTGATATAGGGTTTTAGTTCTTCGTATGGAATGAATACTTCGGTGATTCCGACAAAATAGGCTGCAATTTCATATTCATTGAAATAATAGGTAATCCCTTTTTCGTCAAGACTGAAATTTCCGTTAGGACCGATGTCTTCCACTGCATCATAACCAATATCTTCTAATTGAGGAATGCTATCTAAACCTTTTGCTGTTGCAATTTTTTGAACAATCAGCGATGATAGGTTCTTTTTAAAATTATTCCCTGCAAAATCATCTTCTGTTATAAATTTTCCGGTGTTCAAATCGATAACATAGCCGTAAATACTATTGGAGCCATGCGCTCCACCTTCATAATTGACATTTTTCACTACAAACGAAATAATGTCATTACGGTTATATAAAACCTCATTTTCCAAACTCAATTCATAGATAAAATTATTTTCATCTTCCAATATATAATCTTCATCAGAAAAATCTTTGAATTTTATGGATTGAAAATCCTTGAGATATTGTTCGGAAAAATTCTTTACGGCTTCTTGGGGTGAAAAAACAGCGTATTGAGGAGGAAAAACTTTTTTAATGAACAATTTTTGCAAATCACTTAATTGTATTGATGATTTGTAAGCAATCGGATAAGTAAATGCAATATGCAGTTTACAGTTTAATGTCGATTTCTTATAATCAATCGATTGTGTTTTATTTACTTGAATTGTATCGAAAACGATTCCGTTATCGGTTAGATTTGTTTTTGTAGTACAAGAAGTACTTACTATCGAAATAAAAGCGGATAGAGTAAAAAGGAAGGAAAAAACTTTTTTCGGTGCTAAAAAAAACATAAGTATTCATTTTATTTATATTGCAAAAATACAAGTTCTTTTTTGTTTTGCAAGGGAAAAAGTTGATTTTTTAATAAAAACATACAATAATTTTGTATGAATAACATTAAAAAAACTATAACAACCGGTTAGGTATCTTAACTAACCGATTGTTATAGTTGCATACAGGCGATTAAGCATCGAAGAAAAAGCCTTGTTCGCTTTTATTTAATTTCCTTGATTGCCTCGATTCCTCATGCGTGCTTCCATCATTTTTTTATAAGCTTGTATTTGCTCATCAGTCAGAACTTTTTCATAAGCTTCTAAACGTAATGCATTTAATTTTTGCATATCCTCCCTCACGGAAGCATAATTGCCATTGGCTTTTTCAATCAGTTTGGCTTGCGCTTTGGCAAAAACCAAATTAATTGAATCAACCGGAGCTACTTGTTCCGGATTTAAATTCAATTCCGTTTTCATCCGTTCGGTCATCCGTTTTGCATTTTCTTCCGGAGTACGTTGAGTGGGCTGCTGTGCAGAAACAGCTACTGATACAATAAACAAACTAATAATTGCAAATAAAAACTTTTTCATTTTTTTATAAATATTAAAGTAACACAAAATTATTTTAAACACTAAACGTTTGATTTATAAAACAGGAAAAGGTTTAAAAGGTAAAAGGTAAAAAAGAGATTCACTTTTCACCTTTTACCTTTTACCTATTTCAGCGCTTCCGACCCGCCGATAATATCGAGTAATTCGCCGGTAATCGCCTGTTGACGCTGTTTGTTGTATTGAATATTCAAGCCGTCTAAAATCTCATCGGCATTGTCGGTTGCAATTTGCATAGCGACAACTCTTGCCGCATGTTCGGCAGCCGAAGAATCCAGAAGAGTTGCATAAATTTTACTCCGTAACGAACGGGGAATCAGTGTTTCTAACAAGGTTTTTCTGTCGGGTTCGATAAGATAATCCGTTGGAATAGATTTCGTTTCTGTACGCTTCGATAAATCGACCGGCAAAAACGGCTCTTCGGTTGGAATTTGAATGCCGGCGCTTTTGAAATGATTGTAAATTAATTCGACTCGATCAATTTTTTTTGTAAGAAAATCGTTCATTAGTGAATCGGCAATTTCCTTAGCGCCTTCAAATACAGGTTTATCCATCAACGAAATATAACTCCCTTTGATTTCCGTTGGAACAGATAATTTCCGGACAGCGACTTCCACTTTTTTCCCTATCGGATAAATTTCTATTTCACATTTTTGATTCCGGTATTTCTGTATGCATTCGTTTAAGATACGTATAATGTTGGAATTAAAAGCGCCGCACAAACTGGAGTTGGATGAAAGTACTACAATCGCTACCCGATGTATTTCCCTGACTTCCGAAAAGACAGATGAAAATCCGTCTTCATCGAATCCCGATAAAAAATCATTTAATATATTTGTTAAATGCTCTTCGTAAGGTAAAAACTGCTCAATCCGGTATTGGGCTTTGTGAAGCTTTGCTGAAGCAACCATCTTCATCGCTGAGGTAATCTTTTTAGTTGATTTCACCGAAGCGATACGCCCTTTTATTTCTTTTAATGAAGGCATCTTTTTCTATATTACCTTTTAAATTCTTTTACTAATTCCGTAGCCGTTTCTGTAAGTAATTTTTCAACATCGTCATTGAGAATTCCTTTTTGAAGTGTATTTAGCGCTACATCACGATGTTTCAATTCCAATCGTTCGAGAAATTCCTTTGCAAATTCGTTTACTTTATCAACCGGAATATCTAATAGCAATCCCTTTGTACCGACGTAAATAAGCGCTATTTCATGTTCAACGGGTAGAGGATGATATTGCGGCTGAATTAAGAGCGCTGAATTTTTCCGCCCTTTATCCAAAGTCATTCGAGTCACTGCATCCAGATCGCTTCCGAATTTTGTAAACGCTTCCAATTCGCGATATTGAGCCTGATCGGTTTTTAATGTTCCTGCGATTTTTTTCATTGCTTTGATTTGGGCATTTCCTCCCACCCGCGACACTGATATACCGACATTGATAGCCGGACGTATACCGGCATTAAACAGAGCGGTTTCAAGGAAAATCTGTCCGTCGGTGATCGAAATAACGTTGGTTGGAATATAAGCCGAAACGTCTCCGGCCTGTGTTTCAATAATCGGTAAAGCCGTCAATGACCCGCCTCCCTTAATGAAAGGTCTCAGATTATCCGGCACATCGTTCATTTGTTTAGCTACTTCGTCGCTGTTAATGATTTTGGCTGCGCGTTCCAACAAGCGGGAGTGCAGATAAAAAATATCGCCCGGATAGGCTTCCCGTCCGGAAGGGCGTCGAAGGATCAGCGACACTTCACGGTAAGAAACCGCCTGTTTGGAAAGGTCGTCGTAAATAACCAGCGCATGACGTCCCGTATCGCGGAAAAACTCGCCGATAGCCGCTCCCGCATAAGGCGCATAGAAGCGCAATGCAGCCGGATCGGACGCCGATGCGGCAACAATGATGGTATATTCAAGCGCTCCCTTTTCTTTCAAAGTGTTGACGATATTGGCAATCGTCGAACCTTTCTGACCGATAGCGACATATATACAATATACCGGTTTTCCTGCCAAGTAATTACTTCGTTGATTGATGATCGTATCAATGCCAATCGCTGTTTTACCGGTCTGACGGTCGCCGATGATCAATTCACGCTGACCGCGACCAATAGGAATCATTGCGTCAATGGCAATAATTCCGGTCTGCAAAGGTTCGTTCACCGGCTGGCGGAAAATAACTCCGGGCGCTTTGCGTTCCAAAGGCATTTCCAGCAGTTCTCCATCAATGGGGCCTTTTCCGTCGATCGGCTGTCCGAGTGGATTAATCACACGCCCTAAAAGACCTTCACCGGTTGGAATGGAAGCGATGAGCCGCGTGCGTTTGACGCTGTCGCCTTCTTTGACAAAATCGGTATGTCCCAGTAAAACGGCTCCGACATTGTCTTCTTCCAAATTCATCACTACAGCCATTTCTCCGTTTTCAAATTGAAGAAGTTCTCCTGATTCGGCTTTACTTAAACCGAAAATACGAACCACTCCGTCGCTCACCTGAAGTACTACGCCCACTTCTTCAAATTTCACGCGGGTATCAATGCCTTCCAACTGCATTTTCAGCACTTCCGATATTTCACTTGCTTTTATATCCGGCATAAATTTTTAATTTTTAATTATAAAGGTTGAATTAATTCCAACCGTAATTGATTCAATTGATTTCGAATGCTGGCATCTAATCGGACATCTTCTATTTCGAGAATAAATCCGCCGATGATTTCTTGGTCTGTTTTTGCAAAAAAATCGACTTGAGTTTCATATTTCTTGATCAAATTCACAAGTTTATTTTTCGTCTCCGCGCTTACCGGTTCCGTTGTAATCAATTTCAAAATCACTCTGTTTTTTGCTTTTCTAAAGACTTTGTCATACATCAATGCGATAGATTGCATGTGGTGCGACCGTCCATTTTTAACGATCATGCGAATCACCTGTCTGCAGGTTTCGCTGATTTCTTTTCCGGCAGCAGTGGTCAATACGTCGATTTTTGCGGCCTGCGAAACGGTCGGATCATCTAAAATTTTTTTCAACATCGGAACAGCAAGAAACTGTTCCGATAAGATATTCAGTTCTTCCCGCAAGCGCTCTTCTTCCTTCCGTTCTGAGGCGAATTGAAAAATCGCTTTAGCATACCGGTTTGAAATAATTCCTGTATCCATTCGATTAGTTTTTCTGCGCTTCTTCGATCAGTTTCTGAACCAATTCACGTTGAGCGGGAGGATTATCCAGATTCTTGCGAAGGACTTTTTCAGCAATGTTAAGCGATAAGTCCGCAATTTGGTTGCGAATGTCACGAATCGCCATATCCCTTTCTTTTTGGATAGCCGTTCTTGCCCCTGCGATAAGTTTTCCGGCTTCGACCGCTGCTTGTTCTTTTGCTTCTCCGATGATTTTACTTCGCGCCTCCTGTGCTTCTTTCAGAATACGAATTTCTTCGTTGCGGGTTTGTTTCAAAATCCGTTCGCTTTCTTCCCGGATTCCCGCCAGACGGTCGTTGGCAGCTTTGGCGGCTTCTAACGATTTGTCGATAAATGCTTTCCGCTCATCCACCATTTTGATGATAGCGGGCCATGCATATTTAGACAAAATGAAAAATACAATTCCAAATGCTATCAACATCCAGAAAATCAAACCGATTTCAGGTGTAAATAATTCCATTCTTTTGAAATTATTGTATAAAAATTGCCAAAGCGCAAACAATAATAGCGAAGAAAGCTACCCCTTCAATCAATGCGGCGGCAACAATCATGTTACTTCTTAAATCTCCACTCGCTTCCGGTTGACGCGCCATTGCATCCATAGCTTGACCACCGATACGTCCAATTCCTAATCCGGCTCCTAATACTGCCAATCCGGCACCTATTGCAGCTCCAAGTTTAGCTAAACCTGCTCCTGCTGCTGCTTGTAACAAAATAGATAAAAACATAATTCAATTTTTAAAGTTTATTTTTTTTTAATTTACATTCGTTTAATGCTTTGCATGATGAGGCTCAATGCGTGCCATACTGATGAAAATCGCCGACAGCATTGTAAATACATAAGCCTGTATGAAACAAACTAATACGTCGATCAATAACATAAATACGGAAAACAATACGGAAACTATGGCTACAACACCTCCGGCTATCGCTCCCAACATTATGGTAAAAATAAATATCAAGCTAATCAAAACCAATACAATCATGTGTCCTGCCAACATATTGGCAAACAAACGAACCATTAAAGCAAAAGGCTTTGTCAGAATTCCGATAATTTCGATCAAGGGCATCAATGGAACCGGTACCTTTAACCATGCCGGTACATCAGGCCAGAAAATTTCTTTCCAATATTCTTTTGTTCCATAAATATTTGTAATTAAAAAAGTGATTATCGCTAATACTAACGTTATTGCTATGTTGCCTGTAACATTCGCTCCTCCGGGGAAAATAGGAATTAATCCTAAAAGATTATTGATAAAAATAAAGAAGAAAACTGTCAGTAAATAAGGAGCAAATTTACGATAGTCCTTTCCAACAATTGGTTTTATCACATCATCATAAATAAAGAGGAAAAGTAATTCAATTGATCCAAAAAATCCTTTTCTTCCTTGCATAGAATTATTACGATAACTGTGAGCCATTGTAAGAAATAATATCAAAATCAAAATACTTGATAGAAAAATAGAACAAACATTTTTTGTGAGAGACAAGTCAAAAGGACGAATAGCTGATCCATCAGCTTGTTGCTCGACTACTTTCCTTGTTTCCGGTGATAGATAAAATCCTTCGTATGTCTGACCATGCGACAATTTTGCAGATGAGAATATAAACCAACCTCTTTCAGCGCTTTTAACAATAACAGGTAAAGGAATAGACACAGGATGTTCGCCGATAGTGATGATATGCCATTCGTAAGCATCTTGCACGTGCTCAAAAATTATTGCCTTCGTATCGAAATTTTCCGAATGAGTCGCTTCGGCAGGAACCGTACCGGCTGGAATTGTGTCGGTCGCTTCTTGCGGATAGGCTTGTATTCCGGCAAATAAGAAAATCACAAGGATCGTATTTCGCAATAAATGATTCATTCTTTATCTTTATAATGATTGCTTAATTTTTCAATTTCTTTGAGGTGATATTCTTTTTTCTCGTTGTCTTTGTAATAATTGCTCACCTTTTCAATCTCTTTGAGTTTATAGTTATGCCCCTTTTTATTAACCTTTTCCCTGCCGACCAAATAAAGCGTATCAAACACAAGATAAATTAAATAAAGTACGGCAAAAGCCAAGAGAAATCGTTTAAACTCTACTTTAAAGGTAATAGCATAAAAAGCTATAAATATCAGCGATAAAAATATTTTTCCTGTTTTGAATCCTAAGAAAAGATTGACGGACTGCCGAGCTGTTATAGTTTTGCTTTTACTATCTATAAATTGAATAAGAAACAATTCGTACAGGCAAAAAATCGCCATTGCTATTCCAAGAGCAACTACAAGACGCGCATCTATAAAAATAACATTTCCCCATCCTACTAATAAGGTAACCAGTAATCCGTTCATGAGTACCAAGTAAAGGATATATTTATTTTTATACGATAACATTTTATTATTCTATACAAACTGAAACACTGTTATTTTTTGCTTCTACAAACCCGCCATTAGTAGGCACTTCTTCGTCTTTTCCTGCAACACGGTAACTTACAGTGCCTTTATCTAATGCTGAAATAATCGGCGCATGACGATCCAAAATCGTGAACGAGCCGCTCAATCCGGGCAGTGTTACTAATTCGGCATTGCCGGAGTAGATTATTTTTTCGGGAGAAATAATTTCAAGGTTCATCTTATTTATGTTGTTATTTCGATTCCTGTACGTTCTATTTCTTTGACAAAATCAGAATAATCAGTATCACGTGCAACCAAATGCGGTTCAATACGAAGATCAATATTCCAACGTAAGTGCCACAACAGAGGAGTGGTTTCCCAAAAATCATAATCTTCATCTAAATGAGGGACGATCAACGCTACATCGATATCGCTATCTTGACGAGGATTCCCTTTAGCAAAAGAACCAAAGAGATAAAATTGCTCTATTTTTACAGGAAATTCCTTATCTACCAATTCCTTGTATTCCTTTACTTTATTGATAATATTTTCTCTTTCGTCCATTGATGAATGTTTTTAGTCTGTTTCAATAATTCGACACATTTGTTGTACGTTAATGCTTTTACAATATCCGATTTGTATTCTTGATAACGAGTTGCAATATAATATGTATTTACTATATCGGCAAATTTTCGTTGTTCATTCGTCAAAAAATCAACAAGTCCACTTTTTTCAGCTATGCTTAATAAATCATGAGTATAAATCGGTTCCTCATTTTTTATTTTCACATAATAAGCTTTGAACATCTTCTCTATGGCCTGCTGACATGTAAAAGCTACATAAAGATAACGTTTTGTAATCAACATCGCCTCTGCTGTATCTAAATCATAATCAGAGAGAGAAATCCAATGCTGTACCTTTTCCTCGTTTGTCATCCTTATTTTTAACTTACACTTTTCAATTTTTCTGCTTTAGCAATGGCATCTTCAATCGTCCCTACATTAAGGAAAGCCTGCTCGGGCAAATGATCGACTTCGCCATCCATAATCTTGTTGAATCCTTTGATTGTGTCTTCGATGGAAACCATTACTCCGGGAACTCCCGAAAATGCTTCCGCCATGAAGAAAGGTTGCGAAAGGAAACGTTGCACGCGGCGGGCGCGGTTGACCACCAGCTTATCTTCGTCTGAAAGTTCTTCCATACCCAGAATGGCTATGATGTCCTGCAATTCCTTGTAGCGTTGCAACAACTGTTTTACCCGTTGAGCCGTATTGTAATGCGCATCACCGGTGACATTCGGATCAAGGATTCGGGAAGTGGAACTCAGCGGATCGACCGCCGGATAAATTCCTAATTCCGAAATTTTACGATCCAGAACGGTTGTGGCGTCCAAGAAAGTAAATGTAGTTGCCGGAGCAGGGTCGGTCAAGTCGTCTGCAGGAACATAAACTGCCTGAACTGAAGTGATCGATCCTTTTTTAGTTGAGGTAATCCGTTCCTGCATCACGCCCATTTCGGTAGCCAAGGTGGGCTGATATCCGACCGCTGAAGGCATACGCCCCAGCAAAGCGGATACTTCAGATCCGGCTTGCGTGAAACGGAAAATGTTGTCCATAAAAAACAAAATATCGCTGCCGGAATCGCCGCCCCGATCTCGGAACGATTCGGCAATCGTCAAACCGGACAGCGCTACCGAAGAACGTGCTCCGGGAGGTTCGTTCATTTGTCCGAAAACCAAGGTTGCCTGCGATTTTGCCAATTCGTCGTAATCGACTTTAGATAAATCCCATTCGCCGCGTTCCATTCCTTCTTTAAATTCTTTCCCGTAACGAATCACTCCCGATTCAATCATTTCGCGAAGCAGGTCGTTTCCTTCACGGGTACGTTCCCCAACTCCTGCGAAAACAGAGAATCCGTTGTGTTTCTTGGCGATATTGTTAATCAATTCCATGATTAACACTGTTTTCCCAACGCCGGCGCCACCGAATAACCCGATTTTTCCTCCTTTTAAATAGGGAGCCAGCAAATCGACAACTTTTATTCCGGTGAAAAGGATTTCGTTCGAGGTAGCCAAGTCTTCAAATTTAGGCGGATCGCGATGAATCGGTTCGGCGCCTTCTCGGCTCACGGGCTTCATCCCGTCGATGGTTTCACCAATAACATTCAATAAACGACCTTTCACCTGTTCGCCGACAGGCATAGAAATGGGAGCGCCCAAGTTTTCTACTTTCATTCCCCTGCAAATACCGTCGGTCGAATCCATAGCAACCGTTCGAACCGTATCTTCACCAATGTGTTGCTGTACTTCTACAACTAATATTTTCCCATCGGGACGGGTTATTTTGAGTGCATCGTAAATTTTAGGAATAGAATGTCCGGCGCTTTCATACGAAACGTCTACGACAGGACCAATTACTTGTGAAATATATCCAATGTTTTCAGGCATAATTAATATATAAAAATCATTCTTATAAATATATAAAAAACCTCATAATGAATACGTAATGTTCATTAAAGAGCACACAAAGTTACTATTTTCCAATACATTTTACAAATATTATCCAATTTATTTTTCAAAGAAAAACCCATATTATTTGTAATATATTGAAACCAAGATATATCTTGTAGAAGTACTTTGAATGAAAGGTTGTATATTTCCCCTATAAATTTAGAAAATGATTATTCTTAACTCTTAGTTCTTATCTAATGTTATGTTAACTCAAATTTGTCGTATCGTCATTACGAAGGCGTCAGCCTGAAGCAATCCAAAAAAAGATATGGATTGCTTCGCCGCAAGCGGCTTACAATGACGTGTTTTTTTCTATGGATTGCTTCGGGATGTCGCCCTCGCAATGACATAATCTTTTCTTCCTGCCGGTTTTATATAGCGCCACAAAATGATTCTGATTCCGGTGTAAAATAAAGGGCAGCGGAGCATCTTCCATCAACTGCTCCAAAGTAATCCGTAACCCTTGCGTGTGCATCCCGATGCTTTCGGCTGTAGTACTTGGCGATCATGCGCAGGCAGGTGGGGCCGCAGTCCATGGAGTCTAATTGATGATAAAAGGGAAAGCTCATTGAAACCATTCTTTCCCTTTTATCCGGGCATTAAAAAAATAATGCACTGCATAAGCTTCTTCTATTCGCTTTTCCAATTCTTCCGACTCAAATTCTTCAAGAAGGATCCTTTTTGTTTCGTCACTTGTGTAAGCGGCGATATATTTAATCCATGTTTCACTGTCCTGATCAACCTCGAAGACTTGACCAAATCGACGGCTTAGACTCGGGCAAATCAACCCCCGAGACTCGGGCGAATCTAAGAGGTAGATTCGGGCAAGTCAGGCCCGGCGATTCGGGCAAGTCTCCGGTAAAGATCCGGCCGAAGAAGAAAATTAACACTAATACCAAAATAAAACCGATGTTTTTAACTTTATTCATTGAAATAAATTATGTTTAAAACCTTCGTTCTCATTAAAAATCATTCCTTTATTTATCTATTGATATGAAAAATACCCTGATAGTCTTACTGCTTCTTTTCGGTATTTTCCCGATCGCCTCCCCGCAAATCCGGTTACGGAGCGAATCGAACCTTCCCCGTGCCGGCATCGAACCGGAAATCATCGGCGCCGACACTTACCAATGGTACGAAGAAGGCTACCGCTATCCGGTGATCGAAATCGTCGAAACGCATCGCGCGGATTCGGCGAACCCGGTTCTTCTCAGCCGCAGCGCTTATTTTCTGACTTCGTCGGTTTATAAAGAGAGAGTGGCGTGAATCTTGTAACCTGCTTATAATCAGTGGTAGAATTTTTTGGGATACCAATTTTGGGTGTCCCGAAAAAAGGTATACAGCCGGCGAGCAAATCAGGAACGGTTGATTATCTGAAACCTACTACTGTCATGTCAACGATAAAATGTAGTACAGTTTGTTTAAAGCAAAGTCACGCAGTGACGATACTTTATTAACCGTAGATTTCAATCTACGG
>Ga0209629_10000719_pt1 | contig 19013 bp, 8 predicted proteins | sample TergutCu122P5_FD_187286 | JGI IMG/M metagenome (GOLD analysis project Ga0209629, IMG submission 187286) | Cubitermes ugandensis P5 segment gut microbial communities from Kakamega Forest, Kenya - Cu122 P5 (SPAdes) (version 2) | ecosystem: Host-associated > Arthropoda: Insects > Digestive system >...
AGATTAACCACCACAAGCTTACGATCAACTACGTATACGAGGACGGCACCACGGCTTCCCAAACCTATGAGGATACGTTAGACTATGGCAAGGACTACAGTGTGGATTCCCCGGTCATCGAAGGCTATACCGCCGATAAGACGGTCGTCTCCGGAACCATGCCTGACGAAGACGTAACTGTTACCGTAACGTACAAACTCAACCACCACAAGCTCACGATCTACTACGTGTACGAAGACGGCACCACGGCTTCCGAAACCTATGAGGATACGTTGGGCTACGGCGCCGATTACAGCGTGGATTCCCCGGACATCGAAGGCTACACCGCCGATAAGACGGTCGTCTCCGGGACCATGCCCGACCAGGATGTAACCGTTACCGTAACGTACAAGATTAACCACCACAAGCTTACGATCAACTACGTATACGAGGACGGCACCACGGCTTCCCAAACCTATGAGGATACGTTAGACTATGGCAAGGACTACAGTGTGGATTCCCCGGTCATCGAAGGCTACACCGCCGATAAGACGGTCGTCTCCGGAACCATGCCCGACCAGGATGTAACCGTTACCGTAACGTACAAGTCCAACCCCAAGGCGACCGGTACGCTCAGCCTGCAGAAGACGGTTGACGGCACCCTCATAGCCAAATGGGCGGTTGACAATTACAAAGGGGATATCGACGCTCTCCTGGGCGACATAACCTTTGAGCTGTACAATTCGGACGCAAGCGGCGCCAAGGATGCCCTGGCCGCTACCGGCAGCATCGGCAGCGACAGCACGATAACCTTCTCCCCGGATGTACCGGCGGGCTGGTATCTTGTGTGTGAAAAGATGGGCACTATAGCCTCCGGCGTGTTTGACCCGGTTGACGATCTGCTCGTCTATTTTGACACGAAGTCGGTCACCGGCGACAGCGACGCTTTCGATTATACCGCGCTCTACGTGATCTACAACGGCTATTCCAGCTATATTAAGAACTTGAATTATGTTGGCGGCGGCCTGAATAACAATGGCGATATTTTCCCGATCGGGGTCACTAACCCGGCAACGCACGTCACATACCCGTCCTTCTGCGCACACGCCGGCTCCACGAACTTTGCGGGAGATAACGGCCTCGGATGCACCGGCTATCTGGTCTCTGAGAAATCGAATATAGGCGGGACTATGGAGGGCTACGCCGATTTCCTCTCCGCCTACAACTACATTCTTGACAAATACGGCACTCTGGACGGCGATATCAGCCTGAACGGCGACCCCGTCACCAGCGCCAGAACCATTACGCAGACAGTCACCTGGGCGCTGCTCGGCGCTATTGATGTCAATTCCCCCGCTTTTGACGCGGCGAATCTGACCGACTCCGAGAAAGCTGCCATAAGGGACGTAATGGCCAATTACAAGAACTATACGGGATCGGGCAAGATCGTTGACCTCGTTTACATGCTCTGTGAGGAGCATGGCGACAGCGCGACAGGATTGGCGCACTGCCAGCCCCAGTTCGTACCGGTTTATGCCGGCGAAAACGTGTTCAAAAACAAGGCGAAGGATACTTACACCGTCATATACGATCCCGGCACAGAGGGCATTTGGGACTCGGCGGACCAGACATACCCCGGTCTTCACAGCGGTGATCCGACCCCTGCGTTTACCGGCGACAAGACCGCAACCAAGGATGAGGGCTGGGTATTTGACGGCTGGGATCCCGTATGGTCCGATACAGTGACGGGAAGCGTAACTTATGTCGCGAAGTGGGCGCGGGTTTATAAGGTGACATACGACGCGAACGGCGGCTCAGGCGCCCCGCAGGACGACAATGCATACAAGGCTGGGGACACGGTTACGGTAGGCATTGCGCCCACAACACCGCCCGATGGCGGCGTATTCGCCGGCTGGCTCAGCGACGATGACAACACTATCTATCAGCCGGGCGATACATTCCCAATGCCTGCAAAGGACGTAAAGCTCACCGCCCAGTGGTATTATGTCACACCGATGTACAGCGGCGTCAGCGGCCCGGCGAATTATTATCCGACCCCGGCGTTCGTCGCTGGCGGCCAATGGCAGTCCGCTTGGTTTAGCAATCCGGACGCGTTTGTGGCCTATAAGAGCTGCGATCCTTCCAATCCCAACGCCATACAGGGCACGGACCCCATCAATCTCCAACAGCTCAATGGGCAGGGCATCGTCTGGTACAAAGCCCCCCAGAGTTTGGATGAGTGCATAAACGGCGATGTCGGAGACTTGGTTTTCAATTACACGGTGCCCGGCAATACAATCGTCGGCGGAACCGATTTCACAGTCGCCGCGGACAATGGCTTCGTAATGCTCGTCAACGGCCACGTCGTCGCGAACTCCAGCCAGCTCAACACAACCCTGAGCGCTTATGTAAACTCCAGCACCGGATTGCTGTCAGAGGCCGGCGCCGATTACCTCAGGAACCTCAAGAACCTCGGGGCAGATGCCCTTTTACAGCTCTACTGGGAGGACGATTGGGGCACAGGTTGGCATCCCGTTTACACAGTGAGCTGGGACAGCGTTAAGCAATACCTCAATGATCCGAGTGTTGACAAAAACAACACAATCGAAATCATCGCCTATGACACGCCGGATCATGACGCAGCCAAAACCGTTGATCATCAAGGCACCCCCGAGAGCAATCCGGCCGGCATCATTTTCGCTGGCACCGTATACTCAAAGGATTGAGCGGTCGGTTTTAACGTAATGTTTAAACCGCAATAAGCGCAAACGCGCGCAACAAAAAACAGCGGGACGGGTCAAACCGCCCCGCTGTTTTGTGTTTTGTCTTGATACTGTTTCTTTTTTTATCATTGACATAAATCAGCGTACCGTTATTTTTGGCTATACCGCATGAAGTTCGGCACCCCGGCAACAAACCTACATACAAAAGGCGACACGATCACTTTCCAGACGCCGGCCATAGAGGGCGTTGTCATTCGGCGCAGCAAGCCAGACAGTCAGGGGAAGCATCCCTGGGAACCAGAAATACAGCATCGGTTATTCGGTATTACAGCAGGGGGCCTCGTAAAATACAGCAGAAGGTAACCTTAAAGTACAGCATATGGCAAACCCCGAACATTACAGATAAGAAACGCAAGTTGGACGACGTTTTCATATTAGAATATTTAAAAAGTAATGAATAGATGAATAGAACGGCAATCGGCGGATAAGCCGATTGCCGTTTTTAATGCCGAGAGGAGGTGATTTATGGTTTATGGCGCTATTTATTGTTACTGCACCGTAAAGTTGTTAAATCCAATTATCTGGAAAGGGGGACTGTAACTTGAAAAAACTAATTATGGCAACAAGTATTGTCACAAACGACCCTCCAGACAGGGCGTTTTGTGGCAAGAATTATTGTCAGTACACAGTGGCAAAGTGAAATCGCAAAAGATTATATTTTCGAGTCTCCCGACCCGCCGAAGCCGTTAGTGGACGACCTTTTGCGCCATTCTCTAATTACCGGAACCGGCGGCATCTTGTCATGTGTCCCGAAAAAGTCCGACTATGGTTCGGATTATTGTATTGTTTCTAACTGAATACGGTTTATGATAACAATAGACCTGTCCTGAAATCTGCTTTCAGTGGATTTTTTTAGCGGATTTTTCGTCATACTGTTTCTTGATGAAGGTTGACGTAAATCAGCTATCCTCCATTGGCGCGCGCAGACCTGCGAACAAAAGATTTCGCTGTGTCTGCGCGCATTCCGGATGTACGCTGCTTTATGTCAATGATAAAAAAGAAACAGTATCAGGCAAGTAAGCGCCGGCGGCGCATAATCAAAGAATTATGCTGCCGGATAAACTGATTATCTGTCTGGATCGCGTACCGTATATAATCCGGTTGAGTAATTGGATCATAACGGCATTCGCTGTCCGGGGGGAACGGATAATTGTTTTATATGCCATGCCGACGCGATTCATTATCACGCGGGCAGTTTGAAAAGGGGGAATGCCTGCTTAACCGAAGTTTGCTTCACCGGGAAAAAAACTTTAATTTTAGGGGGAGGAATGATTTTTGTGAAAAGAAAGATAAGGGTTTTTTCTTCGTTTGTAATCACGCTGGTAATGGTGCTGAATGTATTTACCATACTGCCGGCGGTAAACGTTTCGGCGGCCGCCCCGCCGGCGCCTGGCGGGGTGTATGAAGGCGGGCTTAACCCGTATATCCCGTTATGGGATTACAATCCCGACACCGACCCGCATGTGTTCCATGACCCCGATAATCCGGGCAAATTCCGTTTGTACCTCTTTAGCTCGCATGATTTGAATACCACCAATTATTGTTATACAAATCAGGTGCTCTGGTCGGCGCCCGTGGAGGATTTAACGAAGTGGACATACCACGGCGTAATCGCCAGTCAGACGATTACCGGAAGCAACGCCGCCGATACTTTTTTCGCGCCCACCGCTTGCGAGGTCGATAACCACGACGGGACGTACACTTATTACTACATGCCATTCATAAACGGCGGCAACAAGGCTACGCTGATGATGAAGTCAAGCCGCCCCGACGGCCCGTACGAGGTTATCAACTGGAGCAACACGGCGCACTCTGCTACGTCCGCCACAGCCTGGGGCGGCTCCAACAATTTTGACCCGGCGCTTTTTGTGGACGATGACGGACGCATGTACGGTATATGGGGCGGGTATAGCAGGGCGATATCAGGCGCCGAGCTTGACCCTCAAAATCCACAAAACGTAAAAGCGGGCACAAGCGTGGTTCAGATCGCCCCGCTGTACAGCCAGACAGGCGGTACCGATCTGAGCGTGTTTGAAGCTTGCGCCTTGAGCAAGATGACGATCGACGGCCACACCAAGTATGTTATGACTTACGCCAGGAGGGGCCTGTCCGGCGAACCGTGGGGGACCACCAGCGCGCTGAAGGCTTACGCGACCGCCGATAACCCGCTTGGACCGTACACATACGGCGGGCCGCTTGTTTTCGCCGGAGGCGAGATCGTTAACGGGGGAGCTACATTCTACACACACAACACGCACGGCAACCTGTTTGAAGTTAACGGCCAGTGGTACATCTCATACCACAGGGCGACCAATAACCACGGGTATTCAAGGCAGGCCATGGTCGAACCCGTCTATCCATATTGGGACGACGCAAATAATAAACTGGTCATCCCTATGGCTGAGGTAACCTCACAGGGTTTCCAGATAAACGGCCTTGACCCCTATAAAACATATTCGGCCGGATACACCAACTATACAACGCCAGTCTCGAACGGGCCTTATGTCTCCCCGAATATAACCGGCCGGAGCGCGACCAATTACCCGACTGACAACACGGTAGTAAACTTAGTCAACAACGCGCTCATCGGTTATAAATACTTTAACTTCGCCGCGCGCGTCAACAGGCAGACATATTTCACCGCCGACTTCACGCCGAGCGGTCAGACCGGCGCCATCACGGTATTCATCGGCAACCCCGATAAAGCGTCCGACAACGCCAAGCAGATCGGGGTAATAGACATAACCTCGGCAATGCCCCAGGTTTCCACCCAATTCAAAATTCCCACGCCGCTTTTGGACGATAAGGCGAACGCGGGCAAGTACCCGCTGTTCCTAAGGTTCACCTCATCCAGCGGCAGCCTCGGCACCCTGAACTACATCGGTTTCAGCCAGGAGGAACCGCCGATACCCGAGGGCCTTGTCGCTTGGTATAAGCTAGACGAAACTAGCGGAATGGTCGCGAAAGACTCGTCCGGCAACGGCAAAGACGCAGACGTTGTGGGCACGCCCAATTGGGACCCCGACGGCGGGTTTGTGTTCAGCGGCGGCGCCAACAACTCTTCGGGCAATGCCATTAAGATCCCCAACGACATACTCGCGGGCCTGGACGATGTCAGCGTTACGTTCGACGTGCTCGTCCAACCGCACACGTACAGTAACGTATCCTGCTTTACGCTTGGCAACGCAACAGCCCAAACGGGTTACTTAACCATGCGGCCGAACTATTTCTCAGGCAACGCAAACGCCACATGGGCGCAGTTCGCCAATACGAACACCACGACGTATACCGCGCAGAAGACATCCTCGTGGCTCCCGAGAAACGTATGGAAGAGCGTCGCGGTAACGTTAAAGGGCGGGGACACGAGCAACCTGGGCCGCCTCATACTCTATGATGACGGCGTCGCCGCGGGATCCGCCACTAACGTCGCGCAGAAGCCCCCGGCTGCATCATCGGCTAACTACATAGGCCGTTCATATACGACCACCCCGTCATTCAAGGGTATAATCCGCAACTTCCGGATTTACGGCAGGGAACTGACTGCGGAGGAGGTCGCGGCGCTTGCCGAGCCGATCGTAATGGAGGGTATCACAGCCGACGCCGAAGCAATCGACCTAGGCAATATATCCGCGGTGGCGGCGAACCTGACCCTGCCAGCCTCCGGAGTTAACTCTACGACCATAACCTGGGCGACGTCCGACGCCTCCGTCATAACCGCGGACGGCGTTATAACAAGGCCCGCGAGCGGTTCCTCGTCCGCCACGCTTACCGCGACAATTAGCCGCGGCGGGTTAAGCAAAACCCAAACCTTTCCTATTACGGTTATGGCTGTTGGCGACGCGGCCGACGCCGCGTGGGACGCCGGCGTCCTTGAAGTGGTGAATCCCGATGACATCCGCGGTAACATCACATTGCCGCAAACAGGCAAATTGGGGAGCGCAATCAAATGGTCCTGCAGCAGCCCCGGCGTCATCACGCCAACCGGCGTGGTAACAAGGCCGGCATACGGCGAAAGCGCCGTTTCGGTCGTTCTGACCGCGACAGCCACTAAAGGGTCGGCCGCGGCGTCAAAGTCGTTCAACCTGACTGTAAAACCCATGCCGCGCAGCAAGCCGTACACGGCTTACGCGATGTCGCTGTTTAAGACCAACAACTACGAAGGCGAGAAATTCTACCTCCACGTCAGCGACGGCAACAACGGCCTGAGCTTTAGCGCAGTAAACGGCGGCGCGGTGATACTGGAGTCCTATATGGGCACGATGGGCATACGCGACCCGTTCATCATCCGCTCCCATGACGGCGACAAGTTCTATATGCTGGCCACGGATATGTCCTACCCCAGATTCGGCAACTGGACGCTGCCGTCCCAGAAAGGCAGCAGGTGTCTGGTATGCTTCGAGTCGGACGATCTGATCCACTGGTCCGATGAGCGCCTTTGCATGGTGTCGCCGGATAATGTCGGGAACTCCTGGGCGCCGGAGGCGCTGTACATGGATTCGATCGGCGCGTATGTGGTGTATTGGGCTTCGAAGATTTATGACAACGCGACGGATCCGAACCATACCACCACTCAAAACAACCGCATGTTTTACTCTATAACACGCGATTTCGTGAACTTCACCGAACCTACGGAGTGGTTTTACGAGCCCGGCTTTAACCGTATCGACACTACGGCAATCAAAGAGGGCGATACGTTTTACAGGTTCGTGAAGGACGACGCCGCTTCAACAAACACGAGCTCTCCTGTCACGTCATTGGATGTCTTCAACCAGAAGAGCAATGATTTCTTCGCGGTGCCGTATACCGCGTGGACGAATATTACCGAAGAAATCGGCCGTCAGGCGCTGGGCGGCACTCGTTTCAGCACGGGGTACGAGGGGCCGAGCATTATTAAAGCGAACCCGGGCGATGTAAATGGCGACATTTATTACTTGTATCTGGACCGTTATATCGGCTCGCCCGGAGGTATTTGCGTCTGCACCTCCGACAGCCTGGACGCCGCGAAATGGACCGGCAGGACAATGACCATACCGGCGAATTCGCACCACGCGACGGTTATAGCCCTGAAGCAGTCCGAGCGGGACGCGCTGGCGGGACTGGCGCCCGTCGCCGTTACGTCAACAACTTCCGTGAGCTTTGACAAAGCGTCCTATCTCGCAACCGCGACCGTTAAAGCTTCCGACGGCGGCCAGGTCGCCGGCACTGTCGTATTCAGCGCGGGAAGCTGGAGCGGGACCGCAAAGCTCAACGCGGACGGTGTCGCCACCATATTTGTTCCGGATGGCGCGTTCAGCGCGGATGGATCCGTCAAAGCGGTTTATCAGGGCTTTGGCGAGGTTTCAGGCAGCGAGGCTTCCGTTCAGGTTACGTTTGGCCTAAGCTTCAGCGCTTCAATGAGTGTGTATGACGGCACGGCGTCCGTGTTCGCGGATGTTTTCGCCGGCGGCCAAAATGGCTTGGCGGCGAGTGTCATCGCGGCGGCGTATAATCCGGCTGGCCAACTGATCGCCGTTTCGGAGAAAACCCTTGACCTGCCTGTGATGGGCCGCGAAATAGTCCCGCTCTCTTTGGACGTCTCAAAGGCCTCGGACGATTATACCGTCAAGGCGTTCCTGTGGGATAAGGCGACATGGGCGCCATTGGCCGGCGCGGTTGAAGTCGAGAAGGTCAAGGACCCGCTCGTCAGCTCAACCCCGGAGACGTACTGCAACCCGATCAACATCAGCTACCGGTTCCAGGTTGACCAATCCAACCCCGCCAGGTGGTATCGCGCCATAGCCGATACCCAGCCTGTTTTTTACAAAGGCGAGTACTGGATATTCCCGACATGCGCCTCGGGGTACTTCTATTCCGACGATTTGATCAATTGGAAGTTCGTGTTATCCTCAGCGACCAATATCGACGCTTACGCGCCCGCAGTCTTCGTTCTCGGCGATTACCTGTATATCAGCCGTTCGGGCGCCAGCCCCCTCTACAGGTCAAACAATCCGCATAGCGGCAGCAGTTGGACACAAGTCAGGACGACCAGTTACCAGGATCCGTACTACTACATGGATCCGGATACCGGGCGTTTATTCGCCCTTACCGGCTGTGCCGGGCTTACCACCACCTCACAGGTCGCCATACGCATAGTCGAACTTGACACAACTTCGCCGACTTTAGCGGCGAAGCCGGTGGATACCTCAAAGCCGGGGGCAACCAGCGCCGGATACGCGGTCAACTATTTGGCGCGCAATATACACGGTTATGAAGTGCCCGGTCAGCTTAACGATAACTACGCCGCCACTGCCCAGTCATGGCTCGAGGGCTCGGGCATGATTAAGCACGACGGCAAGTATTACGTCTATTACTGCGGACCCGGCACCGAATACGCGGGGTACTGCGACGCATGCTACGTGGCCGACGATCCGCTGGGGCCTTACACATGGTGCGATAACGGCCCGTTCGCATATAAATCCACAGGGTTTACCATGGGGGCAGCCCACGGACATGACATATACGAGCAAACGACGGGACGTTTATGGAAGTTCGGCACAATCGCCATCTCCAACAGCAATATCTTTGAGCGCCGCCTGAGCATGTACCCGGTTAACTTCAACAGCAAAGGCCAGCCGGAAACCGATTTGTCGTTCGCGGACTATCCGATGTACGTACCGCTTAGCCCAAAGAGCAGCTATGAAAATCAGGGTCCCGGTTGGAGCCAGCTATCGTTCGGCGCCGCCGCTACCGCATCGTCAACCTATGACATCACCGTTACGTCTCCCGCAGCGACCGGTATGGCGCCTTTCCATATCACTCCGGGCGCCGCTTTCGACGAGAGCATCCGCACATGGTGGAGCGCGCAAACCGGCGAAGCCGGCGAGTGGATCATAGGCGATCTAGGCAAGGTTTGTACGGTAAGGGCAGCACAGGTGAACTTCGCGGATCAGGACGCCGCGAGAATTTCAACGTCGCAGCCGGCAGCACGCGCTTATGAAGGCGTTTACCGTTACCTGTTTGAGTATTCCGTCGATGGGGAGAACTGGTATACGATTGCCGACCGCAGCGACGCCGTCAATCCGGCCAATTCCGCGCAGGACTACTCGCATGATTACTATGAGCTCGTAACTGGTATCCCAATGAGATACGTCCGTGTTGCGAACAAAGGGCCCGTGCCCGCGAACGGCAAGTTTGCCATTAGCGATATCAGATTGTTCGGAGATGGCGGCGGGTCCGCGCCTGACGCGGTGAATAACTTTACATTAAGCCGCGTGGCCGGCCGCGACAATAGGAGCGTTCAGGTCTCATGGGATCCTGTGGACAAGGCTGACGGCGGCTATGTCGGTTATATCGTCCGCTTCGGCGTCGACCCCAATGACCTGAACATCCATTACCAGACGATCAACAACACCTCGGTAACCATTCCGATCCTGTCCACGTATACCGACCAGACGATGTCCAAGCCTGTTGAGTATTACTTCAGGATTGATACGTACAATAACAGCGGCGTGACAGTTGGGACAAATGTTATTAAATTACAATAAATTTTTCACATAACAATCGGCTTGAAGCAGTTGTGGAACGCGCCCGTTTCATGGATTTTACAGACATTTTAGGGGCGACTGAATAGTTACCTAAAAAGCGGCATATCCTGAAAAGCTCCGATCATCAAAATAGATCGGAGCTTTTCTGCTATAATTATTTGGAGGGAAACATATCTTTATTGTCCGTAATACGCATCCTTGCCGTGCTTTCTCAAATAATGCCTATCCAACAGTTCCCGCTGCATAGGCGCGACGCCTTGATTGTGCCACGCCATGAACGCCAGTTCTTCAAGTACAACCGCGTTATGAACGGCTTCATGCGGCGTTTTTCCCCATGTAAAAGGTCCGTGGTTCGCGACCAATACCGCCGGGATCTCGTCCGGAGCCGCGCATGTCTCTATGATGACTTTTCCCGTTTCCAGCTCATACGCTCCGGCGATCTCGTCGGGCGTCATCAGCCGCGTACAAGGTATCTCGCCGTGAAAATAATCCGCATGCGTCGTCCCCAGCGCCGGTATGCCGCGCTTTATTTGCGCAAATACCGTCGCCCAGCGGCTGTGCGTATGCGCAATACCGCCCACGTTCGGGAATGCGCGGTACAACTCTAAATGTGTCGGCGTATCGGAAGAAGGTTTGTATGCGCCCTCCAGCCTTTCACCTGTCATAAGATCGATAACGACCATATCGCCCGCCGTCATCGCGTCATATTCCACGCCGCTGGGTTTGATGACGACCAAACCGTTTTCGCGGTCGATCCCGGAAACATTGCCCCACGTAAACGTCACGAGATCATATTTCGGCAGCAGCGAATTCGCCTCAAAAACCTGTCGCTTTAAGCCCTCCAGCGCCATAAACATCCCCTCGCGTCAAATTCTCCACCGCGCTGCGTTCGACTGCCAGCGCGCTTTTGTATCGCTTGATATACGCCGCAAATCCGGATACATCCGTCTCGTCCGGCGCGATACAGACGGATTTATTCTCGTTGAACACCCTGTTCGCGAGGTAATCCTCCAGCGTTTCGCCGTCCTCTTTCCTGATCATATACGCGGCCAGCAGCGCCATGCCCCACGGGCCGCCCTCCCCCGCCGATTCCATGACCGCGACGGGTACATTGAGCGCTCCGGCCATCAGCCTTTGCGCGACGCCTTCGATTTTAAACAAGCCTCCATGGCCCAGCAGCCTGTCCAGCCGCGCGTTCTCGCGCTCCGTAAGGATATCCATGCCAAGCTTCAGCGTCGCCATCGTGGAATACAACTGGCTTCGCATCAGGTTCGCAAGCGTCAATCGGCTGTCCGGCATACGCGCGAACAGCGGCCTGCCCTCTTCAAAGCCGGTCGTGTGTTCGCCCGAGCAATAATTGCAGTTCACCAGCCCGCCGCAATCGGGTTCGCCCTCGAGCGCTTTATGATAAAGAAGGCTGTAAAGCGCGGTTTTATCCAAATCGACAAGCTCGCCGAACATCTTCACCCACGCGTCAATATCCGTCGTACAGTTGTTGCAATGTACCATGGCGACATGCTTCCCCGTCGGCGTCGTGACCATGTCGATCTCGGGATACACTTTGGAAAGTCTCTTTTCCAGCACGATCATCGCGAATATCGATGTGCCCGCCGATACGTTGCCCGTGCGCTCCGCAACGCTGTTTGTCGCGGCCATGCCGGTGCCCGCGTCGCCTTCGGGCGGGCACAACGGGACGCCCGGGCGGAACTCACCCGAAGGATCCAGCAATTTTGCCCCTTCAGCCGTCAATACCCCGGCGCTCTCGCCCGCGACGCGCACTCCGGGCAGGATGTCCGCGAGTTTCCACGGGTATTGCGCGGTGAGCGCGTCAAAGCTTTTCATCATCGCGGCGTTATAATCGTTTCCATCAATCGGAAACATGCCCGACGCGTCGCCTATCCCGATGACTTTTTGCCCGGTCAGCTTCCAGTGTACGTATCCCGCCAATGTCGTGATAAACGCGATGTCCCTGACATGCTCCTCGCCGTTTAAGCTCGATTGATACAAATGCGCGACGCTCCAGCGCTGCGGAATGTTAAACCCGAACTCCTCCGTCAGCGCTTCCGCCGCCCGCGCGGTGACCGTATTGCGCCAGGTACGAAACGGCGCGAGTTGTTTATCGTCCTTATCGAATACAAGATATCCGTGCATCATCGCCGATACGCCGATCGCGCCGACGGATGAGAGCGCTGCGCCGTTTTGCTTTGCGTCGCCGGCCAGATTTTTGTACGCGTCCTGTATGCCCGCCCACACGTCGTCGAGATGATATATCCAAATGCCGTTTTCCAGGCGGTTTTCCCAGTCATGACTGCCGGAAGCGACCGGCGTGTGTTTTTCATCGATCAGCACGGCCTTGATGCGGGTAGATCCCAGTTCGATTCCCAGCGCGTATGTCATTTCCCTTCCTCCTGCCTATTTTTAAACCTTAACCATTGGGGGAGCGCCAGTCTGAAATGACCGTTGCCGCGGCGCGAAAGGACTACGCTTTGAAGCAGCATGAAGAAACAAAGCATCGCGCCGGTGGTGATGCTCTGCCACCACGGCTGTATAAGCCCGGAGGTCTGAACAATGAGGTTAATCGCCACCAGCGTAAGCGTGCCAAAAAGCGTGCCGATAATATTGCCGACGCCGCCGGTAAGCAACGTCCCTCCGATAATAGACGACGCTATAGCTTTCATTTCAAAAAATTGGGCATTATTGGAGTTGCCCGCTCCGGTATGCAAAAGATAAACATAGCCGGCTATCCCGGACAGCAGCCCGCAAAGGAGGTAGGAATAGAATCTTGTGCGCTTCACGTTTATACCGAGCATTAACGCGCTTTGGTTGTTGCCCCCTATGGCATAAAGGCTGCGCCCGAATCTTGACCATCTCAGGATGACAAAAACAGCCAGCACGACAGCCAGCGCGATAATAACGCCAAGTTCTATCTTCGCGGGAATGAAATTACCCGTTTTCCCGTAGGAGCCGAGCCACTTCCACGGGATTTCTATACGCATATTTTTAAGAGCCAAAAACGGTCCTTGTGTCGCCGTGATAGGATTAACGCTGACGATGGTCGTCATGCCTTTTGCAAAAAACATGCCGGCCAACGTGACAATAAACGGCTGGATCTCCAGATATGATATCAGAAACCCCTGTATAAGCCCAAACGCGAGGCCGATACCCAGCGCCAGACCCATTGAACCCAAAACGCTCCCGTTTTTGCCGTTAAGATAAGCGACGCAAGCCATAACTACCAGGCAGGTAATGCCGCCTACCGAAATATCAATGCCGCCCGCGATCATCACAACGGTTAATCCGCAGGAAACGACGATAAGAGCCGCGTTGCCGTTGAATAAGTCAAAAAACTGTTGGGGTTTCAGAAAGCCCCCGCCCCAAATCAGCATGGACAGCACATACATGCCAAAGAATATGCAAACGGTTATCGTCAGCAGCAAATTGGTATCGGTAAGGGGTTCTCTGCGCTTGTGTCCCATATTATATATCCCCCCCGGCCGCGGGCGCTTCCGTGATCGCAAGAGCCGCTTTTTTACTGAACGTTTTGCCCCACAGCCGGCCGAAAATTCTCTTCACCACCGGCGACCCTATAACGACAAGTATTACCACGGCAACCGCTTTATAAGCCGGCAGCGCGGCCGACTTCACCTGCATGGCCAGGAGTGTGGTTGTCAGTCCCTGAATGACGTACGCGCCTATTACGGAACCGACCATGTTGAATTTCCCGCCCGAGAGCACGTTGCCCCCAATTGCCACCGCCAGAATCGCGTCCATCTCAATCCCCAGGAGGATGGTATCATGAGTAACTCCGCCCAGTCTGCTGACATTGATACAAGCCGCGATGGCGGCGCAAACGCCCGATATCATGAATACCAGCAACTTGATCCGAACGGGGTTGATCCCGTTCAAGCGGGCGGCTTTTTCGTTAATGCCCACCGCTTGCGTATAGAGGCCGAGATTGGTAAACTTTAGGGCTATGGCGATGACGACCCCGCATACGATGACCACGAAAATCGATGACGGAATCGGGATGCCCGGAATAAAGCCGCCCAAAAAAGACAGCGGCGCCTTGTTAACCTGGGGAGAGGCGCCGCCGTTGATCCAATAAGCGATTGAACGGCCGATGGTAAACAGTATCAGCGTCGCGATCATCGGTTGAATTTTGAACACGGAAACCAGAGTGCCGCTGAACGCGCCACAGAGCATCGCGGCGACAAAGCTTGCCAAGATAGCGACAACGATCAATCCCGCGGTAATCTGAGCGGAGAGAAGCACCTTAACAAAAATACTGCCCGCTACGGCCGCGACAGCGCCTACGCTGATGTCCTGCCCGCGTGAAGCGGAGGTCACCAGCGTCATGCCCATGGCCAGAATCGCGAGTTCAGAGGCTCCGTTTAAAACAGCGATAAGATTTCCGGACAAAACGGCGTTCCCGTAAGAATCTTTTCCCAGCGCCACAGAAAAAAAGCTTGGGTCCCTGATTAAGTTAAAAATGATGAGCAGTAAAAGAGCCAGCAGCGGAATAATCAATTGTGACTGGTTTCTTGCTTTTCTTTGCATCGCCGCCTTAAAATTACTCATCTCAAACCGCCTCCCCCGCAATCGTGCGCATGATGTTTTCCTGCGTTATTTCACTGCCGTTCAGCTCACCCACGATATTGCGGTCCCTCATGACGATGAGCCGTGAACAGGTGCGCACCATCTCTTCTATCTCGGACGAGATAAATGTGATGCTCATACCCTCTTCGGCAAGCTTTAACACAAGTTTTTGGATCTCCACCTTCGTCCCGACGTCTATGCCCCGCGTGGGCTCGTCCAGTATAAGGTATTCCGGATGCGTGAGCAGCCAGCGGGCCAGGATCACCTTTTGCTGGTTCCCGCCTGAAAGAGACCCGATCAGCGTATCCGCCGAAGCGGTTTTGATCCCTAACAGCTTGATGTATTCATCGGCGTAGGTTTCCGCCTCCGCTCTGGAAAACGGTCTGAAAAAGCCCTTCATAACCTGCAGCGCGAGAATAATATTGTCCCGTACCGATAAATCGGCAACGATGCCGTCAACTTTGCGGTCTTCGGACAAATAACCGATCCCGTGCTTCATGGCGTCAATGGGTTTGGATATCTTAACGGCTTTTCCGTTGATCTTCGCCCTGCCTCCGGTGATCCTGTCGGCGCCAAAGATCGCGCGCACGCTTTCGCTGCGTCCGGAACCGAGGAGGCCGGTAAAACCGTTGACCTCGCCCTTACTGATTTTAAAATCAAAAGGCTTCACGCCGGCCGCGCTGGAGAGTTTGGCCGCCTCAAAAACAGGTATGCCGTCATCGTCGGCGGGCGACGCCTCTTTCTTGCGCAAATCGGACAGGTTGTCAAGCTCCTTGCCCATCATCTTGGCAATCAGCTCTACGAGCGGCAAATCATTGACTTCATATTCCCCGACAAGCATGCCATTGCGCAAAACCGTTATTCTGTCGCACACCTCATACACCTGCTCAAGAAAGTGCGTGACAAAAACAATGCCGACGCCGCGGGATTTCAGCTCGCGCATAAGCGAAAAAAGCTTTGCGACCTCCTGATCGTCCAGCGAGGACGTCGGCTCATCCAATATAAGAACCTTGCACTCCATATCCATAGCGCGGGCAATGGCGACCATTTGCTGAACGGCTATCGAACAGTTGCCAAGCTGTTGAGAGGCTCTTGCCGGAATATTGAGGTTATCGAGTATCTCTTTGGCATTTTTCTCCATAGCGCGCCAGTTTACAAAGCTGTATTTCCCCCGCCCGATGAACATATTCTCGGCCACAGTCAGGTTCGGGCACAGCGCAATCTCCTGATAAACCGTGTTTATTCCCAGGCTCTGCGCTTCCTGCGGCGACCGGATCGCTATCGCCTTGTCTGTGCCCGCTATGTTAATCTGACCGTCATCCTTGTGGTAAACTCCGGTCAAAACTTTAATCAAGGTTGATTTACCGGCGCCGTTTTCACCCATAAGGGCATGGATTTCGCCTTTGCGGAGCGTGAAATCTACGTTTTGCAGCGCCCGTACGCCCGGAAATGCTTTGCATATCTTCCGCATTGACAAAGCGATATCGTTTTGCATGAAGCATTCTCCCTGTTGATGTTATACTGCTATGGCGGCATTTCCCCCGTCGATAAAAAAACGGTGGGGTATGCGGAAACTTATCCACATACTCCGCACCGTAAATTTTAGGTACAATAATTAGGTACAATAATTAAGCACAATAATAATCCCGGTTATTTAGCCGCCGGTCCCGGGTCTGTGCCAAGACCGTAGGTCGTGATGTCATTATCGGTGATCTTCGTGGCTTCAAAGCCCTTTTCTACGGAAATAATCTGCTTTTTGGCGTTAAGGCCCTGAATTGTTCCGCCGGTTTGAAGCGTCTTGATAAATCCGTCGATTACAGACGCCTGGAAGGGGCTGCACTGTTGGTCATAGTTCCAGTTGCCCGCCTGAAGCTGCCTCAGCGCCCACTTATTGCAGTCATAGCTCATGACGATGACGTCTTTCGGCTTGCCGGTAGTCAAGTCGACGCCGTGGGAGATGCCCTTTTCGTCGAGGGCGGCGACGGCGCCTTTGGCCATATCGTCGTTTTCGGCGGCGATGACGTTGAACTTCTTACCGGAATTGATGACGGATTCAACAATCTGCTTGGCTTTGTCCGCGTTCCATTCGGCTGTCTGCTGAGCGACCATATTCATTGTTTTGGCGTCAAATTCCTTTTGAAGCGCGCCGGTGCGGCCGATCTGGGCATCCGAGCCCATGACGCCCTGAATGTGGACGACATCGTATTTGGGAAGGTTCTGAGCTTTCAGCCACGCGACGGAAGCGGCGCCCTCCGAGGCCATGTCGGAGACAACGGCGGCCTCATACATGCTGGGATCGCAATTTATCATGCGGTCAAACAGCAACACTTTGATGCCGGCGTCTTTGGCGCTCTTAAGCGTGCTGTCCCACCCGTCCGTCGCGGCGGCGGAGATCAGCAGGTAATCCACTCCGGCGGTAATAAACCCCTGAGCCGCGTTGAGCTGTTCGTCATTGTTAAGGCTGTAGAAGGTTTTTACATCATATCCGTTCGCGGCTGAAAAGACACTCTCAAAATCCTTGACGTTCGCTTCACGGTAACCGGATTCGGACGGCGGGTTGTTGATGATGCCGACCTTAATCGGCCCGCCGGACTTATTTGCGGGCGCGGGCGCAGCGGCTGTCGGGGCTGCCGGCGGGGGCGCAGCGGCGTTATTCGAGGGCGCGGGAGACAGGCTGCCCGCACATGCGGCAAGCGGTACCGCGAGCAATAAACCTAAGGTAAGGGAAAGCAACTTCTTCATTCTGGTAATCCTCCTAATTTTTAATGATTTGACGTCAGCCCGGTCACATCGGGCCGCATTGTATGTATCATTATAACCCGTAAAAAGTATATCCCATAAACGGCGACTTGTCAATACAAGTTATTCAACTTACCACGTCAAACGCATGAATGTTAATCCCAACAAAGCATTTGTGATTATCATATGTTCACATTTCAACAATCAGCTTCAAATACTTTCGGGATTCGTACCGATGTAAGTCTGTTTTTAGACAATGAAGTCATAACTAAAGACAAAGAAACATTGCGCGAAAAAGGTTTGTACGAAAGAACCATGGAAAAAGGCCATGGCCGGATTGAAACCCGTGAATATTTTATATGGTCGGAAACAGACTGGCTTTTTGGAGCTGAAAGATGGGCTGGTTTAAGCGGTATTGGTGTCATTGTATCAGAGTCCACCGGTGAAATGTCAATACCTAAAACAACAGATTTTATAGTACCGAGGGACGATTTTAGCGCAAAGGCTAACTCCTAAGTAGGCCCTGCAAATACCATATTATAGGGCTGCGGCAGGCAGGGCATATGATTGCGGCGGCGGTTAAGCCGACTTGGTTTTATAAATCCGGTTCTCTTTCAGCAGTCGAAAGACTAACCTGACTAATTTTCGGGCAGTGAGCGCGAGTGCACGCTTGTGTTGATATTTGTTAACCTCTTTGTATTTGAGGTTGTAGAAGCTTTTATACTCCGTGTCGCAACGCACGAGAGGGAAAGCCGCTTCGAACAAGTAGTATTTCAGGAACTTATTATGATATATTCTACGCTCATAAAGTTATTGGCGTCAAGTGAATTTCGTATGCGGTTGCCGTGAGGGGGGACAAAAATATCTTGACTTTTTCTTAAATAACCGTATAATAATGACCATATAATTCAATATGGCTCAACCTTCCCACGCCTAAAATATGGATAACTCCTTAATTTTACTGTGGCTGAGATGAACTAAAAATTGCTGGCATAGATTGGGAACGGGTTAAGGATTTATTCCCGCCATAGAACACTGGTGAAGAACCTCCAGCTAAATCGCGCAATGCTTAATAGTATACTCCGGATAGCCAAAACTGTTACGCCATGGTGTGACCTGCTGAACGTTGTGGTCCAATTGCAGGCTATATACTCATAGTATTACACACCGCAACATGGTAAATATTGGCTACCTGGAAACTCAGTTGACTATGTCTCGCATAATGCTTGCAGCTTCACCAGAACGAAGGCAATGCGTCAAATTCAAGAGACCTGTTCGCTAATTGACAAAATGCTCAAAATATGTAAAGATATGTCCATTGAAGAATATGGGGGCATATCAAATGATAAAAATAGAAAATCTAAGTGAGAGCGAGTACAAGGAAACCCTCGGC
>Ga0209629_10000720_pt1 | contig 19007 bp, 16 predicted proteins | sample TergutCu122P5_FD_187286 | JGI IMG/M metagenome (GOLD analysis project Ga0209629, IMG submission 187286) | Cubitermes ugandensis P5 segment gut microbial communities from Kakamega Forest, Kenya - Cu122 P5 (SPAdes) (version 2) | ecosystem: Host-associated > Arthropoda: Insects > Digestive system...
CTCATGATAAAGATGTATAATAGATGTATGGGTATTTATAAGTTTGGAAATAATACTTACCCTCGGCGCATAAGACGCAGGTCGAATTTAGGTCACATTTTTCGGGGAAAAAGTGCGTCTTATGGGCCGGGAAATGCGGTAAATATGGACCCCTTTCCTGATGCAGAATTGTCCCTCACTTAAAAATCGTATGTTTTTGTGTTTGGTTAGGTGTGTGGAGTGTGGCGGAGAGTGCCAAGAGAATACCGTCGGTTGCTGAGGGAAGAGAAGATGTTTGTCTCATTGCTTTGGGGCGCTGTAGATCAGGAGCAACAAATTTTGAGTGGACAGGTGGCAAGGTGAGTTCATTCTTGAGTAACAGACTGCTTTGTAGAATCAGTTTTGTAGTTAAAAAAGAAGATGTGGTGTGAAGGAACTGCCCACTACGTCATGGATCTCATTAGATAAGTTGTTTAACAGAGACCATCGGTACTGTGGCATCAAGAGGACCTGCTTTACCAGCCTGTGACAGTACATCAGTATGTAGCATTGGTGGAATATGTTACTTATATATATGCATAATGTTACTATGTACCTATAGGGGCAGTCGTTCAGTTGGTTGAGGCACTGCAGTTGAAGAAACCTACTACTACCACCACCACCACCATGAACTACTTCTATTATAAAATAATTACAGCAAATACTGTTCAGAACTGCAAACCATTTATCAACAAGATCCTTAAAGATGAACGCACCACAGTACAAGCAGAAGGTTGAGGGTTCGATTCCCGATGGTGTCATAGGAAATTTTCATTGACATAATCCTTCCGGCTTCACTATTGCCCTGGGGTGGACTCAGCCTTTAACAGAAATGAGTACCAGGAATATTTCCTGGGGGGTAAAGGTGGCTGCTACAGAGGGCTGACAACCTTACTACCTTCATGTGCTGATGATCTCAAAATCTGGGAGCCTAAACCTTTTGGAACACCCTGCACTTGTCATAGGTCTGTACAGGGATTGCTTAGAAGCAAGCAAGTTAATTAGCTTAGTGAAACTCTCTTTCTTATCCCAACATTAAGGAAGTGCAGTTGTTTTTGACCCCACAATGCTGAATATGTGTAATATTTTAAGTTACATTTGTCAAGGTAGTTTTAGGTCAAATGTTTAAGAATGTGGCACTGTGTCTTTGTGCAAGTATTTCCTTATGTTTGTAAGGAATGTGGGGACTTATCTTCAGAGTCTGGTGATCCAAGAAGAATAATCATGTGGAAAGAGAAGGTATAATTTTATATGTGTGAGTGGGATAATTGAACTGTGAGACAGAGCAGGTGGTGAATGGGTGGAGGTGGTAGTGAACTGCACTGGGTGGGGTCCTGGTGTATCGGCTGGGTTGGGTGTGTAGTCAATCTGCATGGAAGGTGCCATGCAGTTATCCCTGCCATAACACCAAGATGCTATACAGTGCAGATCACTGCCACTCCTGCTGGCCCACTACCCACGCACTCTATCCTTTCTCCACTAACGCTTACAGAGTTTGCTGTACCTTTCTGCATAGTTGTTCTTCTTTGACCAGTAGACCCCGAAGATGAAGGCACTACAACTTTAAGGTGTGTCATCCCCGCTGTGTGTGTAACTAATGAGAGGGAGGAAAGTGTAGTCAATCAACACAACTAGTTTAGAAAGATGTTATATTCTAATAATGAAACTACATGTTTCGGCCTGTAATGACCATCATCAGGTTTCTACAATGATTAAGAAGAGTCTATATATCTGTGTGAGGGCACCCTCACACAGGTATATAGACTCTTCTTAATCGTTGTAGAAACCTGACGATGACCATTACAGGCCAAAACACGTAGTTTCATTATTAGAATACAACATCTTTCTAAACTAGTTGCGTTGATTGACTACACTTTCCTCCCTCTCATTAATGAAGGTACTATGTTTCTTCAAAACATCTGAGGATATTGCATATTGACACAGTATCACATCTCAGAAGACTTTTTAGTCTTAAACAACACAACACCGTTGTGAGATACTCAAATCTTGCTAGACAGTTGTAGTTTAATGTAAAAAGTATGTTGGCAGCAATGGAACATGATGAATAAACCATATGAACCAATTCTTTCACGTAATTAGCTTTTCATTTTAATTTGGGTAGTGACATTACTGTAACATGCTTAATATGGCTGATCATGTATTAAAGTTCATTTTCAGGAGAATAAACTTGAAACTAGATACCCTGCTGGTCTATACAGGGTGTCAGGGATTGGCATGGATGATACTGAAGTGTGGCACCAGTTTTGTTCAGTTTCTCTCTACTTAGCACGTGGCATTTCAATTTGTTTTCTTTTTAGCAGTCATGAATATTTCTGTCACTGACTGCTTATAGATTCTTTTGTTAAATGCTTAAGCTAGAACTTTGTTGGTTCTACCATTTGTCAGACTAAGCAGAAAGAGCATCTGACCTGTACCCTGATTGGAATGAAATATGAAAATGATACATCCGGACAGGAAGAGTCTGTACTTGTGCTATGCTTGTTGTTCTGAAACATTTGCTGTATGCAGTGAATACTCAAAGAGCACGTTTAATTTGAAACCAGCAACTGTCCTTTTGTTTTAGGTATCGTTCGCTAAGCACCGAACTGTTCTCGGCACTGTTGCAGCCAGGTGCAGGAACAGATTCCCTAATTATGAATGGTGCTGGAGGGATGGCCATTGTGTCTGCATCATCATCTGCCCCCTCAATACATATATCACTGGTGTTCAATGGGATCTTCTCCCCAGATGAAGTTGCTGATGTCCCTCTGTTAGTGCGACTTGAATCACTGGAAAAGCAACAAGTTGTGCTGCAAGAAGTTAGTATTATAAATAGTCAGGCGTACTTGGATTATATTTTGTGTAACACATTGAACACTATCATGTAGGAAATGTCAAAAATTTGTCATACAAAGCTACAGATTATGTTTTACTCTGTAAGATCTATGTTCTTATGATGAAGAGTGAAGATGAATGTGTACTGGAGTGTGACGTGTAGTTTGGTACACATGTATAAGTATTTTGGAAGGAAGTGCTTCCATTATCCTTGAGAGCCTGGAAAAAAGTGTTTCTTGCAGGAATGAATACTGGGACCATGACTGTGGAACAACTGACAGGAAATGGTTACTACCTGTATTAGTGCGACTGTTTTGTATTTGTTCACCAATGGCCAAGGTCCTGATTTTGCATTCCTACATCTTAACCACTAATATTCATGCAGAGTGTTTTCTTCTACCGTAAAGCTGGAGGCAGCACCTTCCTCCAAATTGTGAGAGTCTCTTACCAAAAGTACATGGTGTCACATACTGCAAGACAGTGAATTTCATATACTCTATTTTGTTTTAGGTGCATTCTGTTTTCTTATACTAAATAATTGAAATTTTTTATAAGATGAGTAGAGACTTTTGGTCATGTTGGTGGCTCTGAAAGGTTGTGGTATGGGGTCTGAGCATTTTTAGTTTCAGGTTCTGATTCCATTAGGCATTATGCTTATTCATGTTCTAGAAGTCAGGTCATGTGGAAATGTAATAATATGGCTGGCTGTATGAATATAACTGTGCTGTCTGCCTCTTGTCAGAAGTTATACAGGAATGAAAGTACAGATTTAGGTCACTATTTCAGTGGCCAACCTACCTGCCTTCTTGGCCTGACAGATAAAATTTGTAGCCCATAAACTTCACCATAGAGCAAAACATGGGAGCTCTTAATGTATGTAGAAGAGACAACTTTTTAACATTCCTGTAGTTGTAGTGAACTGGAGGCACATACCCAGCAGACAGAGGCATTTGCTGCTGACAGTAACCCTCTACATCACCTCTATCATTCCTGCTGTGCCACACCACCACCTACTGTGCTAGGCAGAACTTATAAAATCCATTCTTATACTGCACAGACTTATAGCCATAATGTCTTGCATTCTTAGTTCTGAAGGTAATTCAGTTGTGTAATGCATTTTATCTTATATGGTAGCACTTTGTTGCATGTGTGTACATTTTGTTGCATGTGTATGTGTGTACATTTTTTCAACTGAGAACTGGAAATGGATGATACTGAATTTTCTCCCAGAAAATCTCCCCACCCCCTACCTTCCTTCCTTTGGCACTCACCTTTCTGCTCAGCTCTCCTTTGCTCTTTCTGTCCATCAAAAATTCCTTTCAGTAATGACCAAATTTCATTATCCTTTACTGTTGGAAGCCACTCACATTTTTTTATTGTTTCACCGTGCATTGTAATTCACTGAATCTTACATACCAACTAATGCACTTCTATATGCAATAATATATTAGTCTAAAATATTAATATTAAAACACTTAAAAACACCCCAATATGTTTCAATCATTACTCGGATCATCCTCAGGGAACTCGTAGGTTCCTTGTCAAAGTCACTGAATTTAAAATTAAAAATGTAAAAGGTCAATTGTGGTGATGCATGTGAGAGGATAAATATAAGTCTATATTTCACTTGTTTCAAGAGAACTGTGCCATGTGTTAAAGTGACATGTGGTCAAGTTGGCAGGGGTGGCCTGTGCATTGTTTGTGGAGTAAAGTGGAACTGCCTGAGAAGTGTTAGTTTGCCTCCAGTGGCTGTGGAGTGTGCGTTGCCAATCCTCATTAAAATGTCCCAGTTTGAACAGCAGGCAAAAGTCATGTTCTTTCCCAAACTAAGTTCATCAGCAGCAGAAACTGTTGAACTGCTGTAAGATTCTTTGTGGTGGATAGAGATGAAGCTCTTCAGAAACCTGCTGTGTGTGACTGCTGTAACTTATTTTAAAACCATCTAGGATCACTAGAATATGAGCATTTCAGTGGGAGGCCAGCAACATCATGTGGCCAGAGTTTGTACAGTTGCAACAGAGAATTCGTGTGCGATAATTGAACAAACAGACAAAACTGGTATGTTGTATAGATCAGTACAGGGCCTTCTAGTTGCGTGGTTGAAAATAAATTATCATTAGCTCTTTCAGTGTTTCATGTAATTCTTCAAGGATACAAGATCACAAAGAATGGATCTGAAAATTCTGGCTTCCTGTAAATAGGTGGGCATTAGTTTTGCCTTGTTTTTTTCATTTGCATGTTCTCCTGTTAGAGTTTCTTTGTCTGCACTAAATGTTCTTGGTGTAGTAAAGGGTTAACTTTGTTCTGTAGGAGGTGAAAGTGGAAAAGCCAGTTTATGAGCTGAATATAGTAGAAGTGCAGAGTGCTGTGTTGAATGCAGAGTTGAGGCTGCTGACAAGAGGCAAGTTGGTGGTGTCCATAGCATCAAAGAAGAAGCCAACAGAGCTGATACTGGAAGGCAGAGTTATGACACGAGCTACATGTGAAATATTTCAGGTAACCTGTAGAATGAAGTCCGTAAATTAGTCACCTCTTTACATCGGTGATTTGATGGGTGGATGGATGGATTTTCAGTGTGCTGTGAAGGGATAAGGAAAAGGCCACTGAGATATCTGTGTGTGATTTCCCATGAATGTTGCTAGGTATATCTAAAACTTTGTTCCTGCGCATACTGCTACAAATGTATAATCTCATAGAATGAGTGTAGAATGATTTAAAAAATAAGAAATTTTATTAACTTATCGTAATTTTTGTGGTAATAATTTGTGTATATATACACTTGTTTTTAGGGAGTTTAGCTTAATGTGATGTATTGAAATTGATTAGCATTCTCATGTGCATTTTTTTACACAGAGTTCATAATGCAGAAGCCGTTTGTATCAATGAATTCACACGTTTCACCTCTATAACAGATGTATAAGTATCAATATGATTTCTTACTTCCTACAGGTTACATTAAATTACTGATCAAATTTTATTTTAATCCCATTATTCAGTGGGTCAAATGTGACTCATTCTTTGTACTGTATTAAGCTTCAGTGAAACTTTGTACATGCCCATGAAAACAGCCATCAGCATGCATAAACTGTTAAATGATAAACCACAGTTTTCATTTAAATTCTGCAACCTGCATGTTATAAATTGATGATTTTTGAAAGAAAGGTCATGAGGAAAATATTTGGTCCTACAAGATCAGATGATGGCTACTGGAGGATCAAAAGTAATCAAGAAATCTGTGATATACTAAAGGGACAAAATATAATTGGGTTTATTAAAAAACGAATATTGAACTGGTTAGGCCATGTTGAACGCATGGCTGAGGATAATAATGTTCAGAAGATTAAGAGATGGAAACCCATGTCTAAAAGGCCAATTGGAAGACCTAAAACATGTTGGGAAGATGACTTTTGGAAGATATAAGGAGTATGAATGTATGCAATTGGAAGAAAGTAGCACAGGATAGAGACAGTTGGAAGATAGCCGTTGAGCAAGCCAGAACCTTACACAGGTTGTAGTGCTTTGTAAGAAGAAGAAGAACCTACATGTTATAGAACTATTCATATGAGAGGTTTGTGAATATTGAAATCAAACACACCAACAAATAGTTTCTGGTTGTATTTGTGCTTTTGTGGGGGCGCGCGGTGGCGAAGTGATTAAGGCACTACGCTACAAACCGGCAGGTCGCGGGTTCGGTTCCTGATGGTGTCATTGGAATTTTTCAGTGACATAATCCTTCCAGTCGCACTATGGCCCTAGAGTCATGTCAGCCTCTAACAGAAATGAGTACCAGGTGTATTTTCTTGGGGTAAAAACGGCCGGTGCGTAAGGCTGACAACCTTACCACCATCCTGCGCCGTTGTCATGAAATCTGGGGACCTTAACTTCCTGGAACCCTCTGGGCCACTCCAGGCCTGTAACGGGACTGCTTTAACTTTGTGCAGTGTGATGTAATGCAGTGTCTGTAGTGCGATATGCTTGCCATACTTGAGTTTTTATCTAATAATAATTATTATTATTATTATTAACTGCAATTGGGTTATCACCCGGTGGCAGTGGTTATTTTACATGTACACAAATATGAGATAAGTAACTAGGAAATGAAAGCGGGAGGGCTACATGAGAAGAATGTAGTAGCGACATGGAAACTTGGGAACCATCTCAGCATTCGTTTGTAGACACAAGGAAACCAAGAAAAACCTGTGTCGAGGTGGCCGGTTGCAGGACCTTCTGGATACAAATTGTAACTTAATGTTAAGTGCAGTGCATTATGCAGAATCACAAATGCATTACAGAACACTTATATGCAAACCTTTCCATAAACCTCTTACTTTCATTTGATCTTCATGGACCAGCAGTCCCAGAAAATCCTAACAGTGTTTTCAATGTTTGAATCAGAAACTGGGAAGTTATGGGTATGGTGGCTAGATGGCCTGTGGGGGCAGAGAAGTATGTCTTCATGACAACATCCAGACTGGTTCTGGGTCACCCAGTCTCTTGACATGAGCACCTTTCTCAGCTATTAAAGGCCAGATTATGTTTGACCACTCACCTCCTTCCACACAGCATGTCTTTCTAATCTCCGGTTGGTGCATATGGAAAAACAAGCTGAGTAGTGCAAGATCAATCAGTGGAGTGTAGCATTGTCCTTTCTACATATGTTATGTACACTGCAATATGACATTTGCCCAGTTGTGTGATTTCCTTCTTGTACAGGAGGCTGTTATGTCAGGAGAATGTTTTCCATTGAGCAAGGGTGTTAATTTGCAGTACTTCTGCATAATATGTATGTGTTACAGCAAAAATGGCACTGAAAGTTCTGTAAACAAAATATTCCGTGTCGATAATGCCATGTAAAAGAACAGAAGACAGAATAGTGGAAAAATATTAAATCACAGATTAAGTGCTGGACAGATATTAATTATGAAATGTGTGTACTTTTCTTGGATGGTGCATGATTTGCATCAGATAGGAACATAAACTGCCAAAATAGCAGGTGTTGGCATTTAAACGAACAGCATGCAGTGCGTGAGGTTCTGTTCATGTCGTCTTAAAGCGCAACACAAAGTCATGTGGCCAGTGTTTTTCGACAGGACAGATGACGATTTATTCTGGGAATTAACAGGAAAATGTAGGACAGTCCATGTTCATTGCAAGAACTGAAGTGCGGTATTTGAGGAGAAATTGCCAATATTTCTAGTTGAGCTCCACTGTATGTTGGTAAGTGTTTCAGCAAGGCCTGCTTAGAAGCTGGAGATAAGCACTCTGAGACTTGTCTATGAAATAAAGTTAAGTTTATTTCCTCGAGGACGCAGGCTTCGTGTTCAACATAGTGAGAGGTGCCATCCTGAGGCCATGGGTTGAGGATATGCTTTGTAGTTCTGAAGTTAATGCACACACATCTTCATGGCATGGTGCTTGATTAGGCACAGGATTACCTTTGTCATTTTACCTTTTAGCGTAAGATACAGTAGGATCTCGTTTTGCTACAGTTTGTTTTACGACGATTCACTTTTACAACCCTTGTCCAGTCGGACCGAGCACTCCTGACTTGTGGTGCATCACTGTCACAACTCAAGCATCTTTTCTCTACTTACCGTGCTTCTAGTTCTTTTCCAGTGTGCATGTGTTTCTTCTTTTTCTATTTTAGTGCAGTTCTTTCGAGTTGACTGTGATTTTTCCACCCATGACGTCCATCAGAAAGACAGAAAAGAAGAATAAATCAAAACAGTTAACGTTACATTCTCCCTTGATGTCTTCTGAACCATGGCCTGGGCCTTCTTCAGCAAAATAAAAAGTGATTTGATTGAGTTTTTTTCAATTATCTGTGCAATTTTCTATATACCTAATCAGGCCCGTATTTAGGTACTTTACGCCCCTGGGCCCAAGAAATTTTTGCCCCCCCCCCATTTGTTCGTATTCAGTTATGTTCAGTTAAGTTTCCAAGTACAGTTAATAAGCAATAGCCTCAGCTCCTTCTAGCGCCAGTAGCGTCGTAACAAGAAAACTCGGTACCAACATTCTTTTCAGTATAGATCTCCCTTAAATTTCTCTCTCGTGGACAGCCTTTTTTTCCCTCATACTATACTTCAATCTCGATTTTTTTAATATGCCACCCCTGAAAATTTGCCCCTGGGGGCCTGTGCGTAAATACGGGCCTGCATACACCATTCGTCATCTGTGGCCTTCCCAGCTCTACAATATTCTTCCACTTTATCTCATAAATGGCACAATATTCAGGGGGGAGGGGGGTTATTGAACATAAAATGTATGTTTTGATTTTCTCTACATCTGTCTGAAACATCTCATTCTATGAAGAATTGAGCAAGATATAATAAAAATGTATACTGGTCTTCATGTAAAGTACCTGTTATTCATGTTGGACTTGAATTAAACTTGACTTTTCTTGACAGATTTAAAAAAAATATTCAAATATCAAATTTCATGAAAATCCATCTAGTGGGAGCAGAAGGATAGACAGACAGACAGACATGATGAAACTAATAGATGCTTTTCGCGATTTTGCGAACAAGCCTAAAAATGGCATTCCCTGCCCCCAAGGCAAAAGCAATTAAGTCTGAGGTTTCACCCCTACACTGCTGCAACACATCTACAACAACCCCATCCCTCCATTTAGTACCAAGGTATCAGTGTTGTTTGTATACACAATGTACCTCCCTCCTTCATCACCACCATTCAGCAATAAACTCAAATCACCTCAGGTCAGTAACAGCCAAAGTTTACTTTTCACTGAACCACAATCAGTTATACTTTGTGTAACATGACTGTGGAAACTAGAGAGTGCAGCAACACATAAATGAGCTATGGGATATACCATGTGGTCAGCAGGGTTATTTTAATGTTCCTCCACCCATGAAGCTAGCACATGTTCATAAACAGAAAAAATATTTAGATAATTATAGAAGGCTGGGGAGCCTAGTACAGCAACTAAAAAGTCAGTGTAACTCTACCACAGTAACTGAAGGTCAGCTGTGAACTGATAATATCTTGCACTAAACCTGAGAATGGAAACCTTTTATGTTTAGTGCAAAATATTTTAATTAATATTATTAATACTGTAGAGCTGCAGCTTGCAACTAATGAAAACATCAAGAAAGAGAAGAAAGAAAGAGCTGAGAAAAGTGAAGGAAAGTACAGAAAGGTTATAGGAAAGACTGCAAGGTCCCAATAATATAACAACTGTATAGAGAACTGAGCATGATTTTAGGCAAACAATTGGAGATGAGATCAGTAAGTTATTATGGATTACTATTGAAGTAAACGGATAAAATAGCAGAGAGATTCATTTTGCATTTTCTTTTTCAGATGAATACCATAGCATCATATAGATCAAATTTACTCCAAAAGTGTGTACAATATTGTTATCAAAAATTACTGCAAATCTTAAAAACATGTTGCTACTGAAAACTGATATTGATTTCTGGACTGAAGAGTTAATGATATTACTCTGAATAGAGGTAAGGTCAATGGTGAAATATGAAATGTTCTTAATGCAATGGAACAAACAAAGTTAGCAACAGCAATTAAGTTTGAAAAATCCACACTTAGGAGAGGTTCACTCAGTTAAAACTAGTGCGGTGTGCATTTACTATTACTGAACTCTTGCGATGTACCGGTGCATGTTTTCAGATTCTGGGAAAGCAGAAAACAATGGCCTGACATCCTGACTGCTCCTCATACTTTGTTAATTTAAAAAAAGGATTGGAAACAACCCAATATGCATTGTCAGTAATGCAACTGAGCAACAAAGGACTAGAACACCTTCTTTCATTTTCTTAATGCATGTACCAGACAGGCAGGCTGGATGAGCAAGTACTGTTTCTTTGGTAACTGTGTTCATGTGAATTAGAATTATACAGAAACAAATAATATGAACTACCTACATACACTCCAAATGCAAATATCTCTGTGAATGTTCATTTCACTACTGACAAGTATTATCTTCATTATCCAGTACTATTTGCTTGAATGTTGGAACACTCTGTATGGATAAGAAGTAAGTAGACATTACTCACTTGCTAGTAGAGTATGAATTCTCTAACTGAAGACATAATTCCAAGCATACTTTTCAAAACTCTAACCTTACTACCCATAATGGGATAATTAATTTGTTGGTTATTTACTGGTGGTGTCAACTAGAAGAGTTTAATAGCACTTGTAAATGGTAGTTTATTGCACATAAAACAGAATTTACTAAGTTCTGTTGATCAAAAATTTTAGCTGCCTCTTCAAATGCATGCTTGACATTTAAACTAGCTTAGTTTATCCTGCTCCTTGAACTCTTTTGTGCAAGAATCTGGGATTTTAAATCCTTCAGTAATAAAGGACTGGCAGCCAGATTTCAACTCAGGGGTAATGGTATTAGTACTGCAATGCTGAGACAGCTAAACCATGTATGCTGTTACAGTAATGTAATTCACAGCCAACAGTAAAGGTTAATTTACAAACCTCTTTTGGCATATTTGCTGCAAAAAGTATGACATAACTTACAGTACTGCCAGTACCTTTACTAGAAGTGGCTTACTGTTCTTTAATAATGTAATTAATGCAGACATACCAGCTATTTTTTTCATCTGTGTCTAATTCTTCCATTATATTTTGCAGAATTTTCATAACATAACCTTAAAAAACATTTGTATATTAGCACCTCATCTTCTTCATAAGGGCAGAAAATAATATCATGGACCTGACTAGGCATATCACTTTCCAATAAAATACAAAACTTGTTTCACTTTATCAAATTATAGATGTCCTTCCTGTACATCTTAGAATGTCCTCTCTGTGCATATTTAGTATCCCCCCCTCCCAGTGTACTCTACTGGCTAAAATACTGAGTAGAATGTGCCAAGAGGTGAAACAGCCCTGATGCCACATACCTTGCCATCTCTTTCACAAGGAGCCTGCCATGGCACAATGATCTACTCCTAAACCATGAAGTAGAATGGCTCTGCCACCCAGCCCTGCAGCCACTCCACCAGGTGGCAGAACATAAACTCTACCATCAGAAGCTCTACCTGGGTCCAACTCTACTAGGTTCTCATTGCTACGCTGCAAATCATCATATGACCATACAGCGAGGTGACGACTCTTGCCTTGCCGAGCCAGGAGATGGCAGGTACGTTGTGCTGTAGCTGACAGAATCACTCCTGATACCACAGCCCAATGGGCCTTGTGGCCACGCCGGCAGCATGGAGAATGGTTGGCATCTGCGTCATAGCTGTAACCCTGTTAAGGGTATATTCTATACAAAAACATGTGGCAACTGCTAACTGACAGGCACTTCCAACCAGACTATTTGTCAGGGATAACACACCTCTTAGAAAGAGGTTCAGGATGTGCATTGTGTTTGACTTCTGTGGCCTGTGAGACAAGCAAACTAATTATGTTAATTGCTTCACAGTTTACTTTTAAGTGAACTAAGTAACAATTCTTGTCTTCTCAACCGCATGGAATATCTAGTGTTACGCGGGAAGATGATTGTGAACGATGATTTTGGAAAGCAAGAAATGATAATAGCCTATCGAAGCAGATGCCTGGATGCAATGAGGAAAGCCATGAAGAGCCCCATTCAAGACAGTTTGCTTCTGCACTCACATTCAATCCTGTTCCTCCACAACATGCAGTATGAGTCCTGTCTCTTAATATTTTGGTAGTTTTGTATATTATTTTTTTCCCCTGCCAAATCTTCCAGCCCTTACAGGCACTAAGTAGATTTGGTTTCATACAGAATAATGGAAAATATTAAAATGATAGGTTCAATGCTGGAAAAGAAGAAAATGTGAAACATCATATATTTTAACTGAAGAGAAATTGCATGATAGTGGTACTCAAATGGAAACAAGTCCCACAAAATATTGATGCTTGTTGGCTGTTCAAAGTCAAGTGTCAAAATGCTCAGCCCACAGCACAACAAAACTTCTAAAAATATTCCCATATAAAATTAAATTCATATGACACCTCTTTCCTCTAGACTGGGAAGTGAGAAGTTGGTATTGCATATGATTTTAAAAATTAGTAGTCTGTGGATTTCTTGATCTGTAACTCTCTCTCTCTCTCTTTTTTTTTCTCCTTCCTTTCTTTTTCTTTTTTCTTTTCCAGATATGGCATGGTTACGTTAAATAAGACAGTAAACAGCCAGAATAACAAGTACTGGTGTTCCAAAAATCCAAATACAGTTCACAATTTTCCTTTGCATGACCTTAAAGTTTGAGTACGGTATACAAGTGGGTGCAAAATCACAGAGTCTATGTTTTCACAGGAACAGTATGTAACTTGTGGATTACGGCCTCCTTAGATCTGCAGACATGAATCTATGTTATTACTGTCTGTGGAAGTTTATGTGAACTGTGCATATCCTTTAAAACAAATTAATGATCATATTTCAAGATAAACTGCTAAACTTTAATGACAAGAGCCCCACTGTGTATACAGAAATATTTTCAGAATGTGCAAAGCCTGTTAAGAAGCTGGAGGTCAGCATACTCTAAATTCAGGGCAGATGCAGACATCCTATGCAACAAAGTTCCCACAACAGCTACAGTCAGGGACTGATTAGTGGTACACTGTATTTTGTCCTACAGGTTGTGAGGAAAGGTACAGACAGAATTAAAACTTTGACAGTAACTAATGGTGTGTAGATATAACACTGTGCACCGAAAATGTATGTAGTAAATGTAGTTTTCCTTTGAAGCTTACACTGTGCTTCCTTAACCTGTTTGCTACTTGATGATGTGTTAACAAGATAGAGCAATGATCCTGCAGACAGATGGACAGACAGAGATATATTATAGACATCACAACTCTCAGCACCAAGATCATTATGTACATACAAAATATATGCAAGCTTCTAATGCCTGAAATAATTTCTTGGAACTTACTCTAGCACACTGGGGCTAGGCTAGCATAGTTGCTATAGTGACTAGTCTACAGGCTAGATGACCTGAGGTTCAACCCCAGAAGGGGCAAGATATTTCTCTCCACTCCAGAATGCCCAGACTGGCTCTGGGGCCCACTCACCCTTCTATTCAGTGGGTAATAGGGATAATTTCCCACGGGTAAAATTGCCTGAGCAGGAAATTGACCATTCACCTCCATCCAGAACCAAGGTTAGAAGAAGTGTAGCCATACATCTACTCATCCTATTGGACTTAATGGTGTGGACAGAGGCAATTTTACCTTTTACTTCTACATCACGTGTATATGGGATAAGAGAATATCATAGACATACGGAGACAAACATGACATCCAGTACCACACGAGGACAATTCCATTTTATACAATTTCCATTTGGACATGTGATAACACACACTGAAGAACCAAAAATAATTAAGTTTCACTTCAGTAGTAGGGAAAAAGTTACTGTGCAAGATTTTATGTCAAATCTTTTCCAATTTTCATCCAGCACATGGCATTGAGTCCCTAGGTGACCACAACATTTTACTGAGTGATTAGCACAACTTGATATTTGGAAGGTGCATGGTTCAAAACTCTCCCCAGGGATTGGTTCTCCCAGTCAGGTTTATTGTGGTCTTCCTTAGCAACTCCAATACCATAAATCACTCACAACTACTTTTCTCCACAACCATTCTAGTTCATAGTTCCAGCCATCCTGCCAACCAGTGCTATATAACATACAGTGCACCCACACAGTATGGATGGTTAACCCTTCTGAAAATTTGAGATAAATGTGGAACATTTTTAAAGCAAAATGCAAAATAATTAATTTGGCTAAACATAATTTTTAGGAATTCCTGTTTAAAAATTTCAGATCACACATCAACATGTGCTGCTATAGTAGCAGATTATAACTGGCTAGTCTACATGAATGTAGGAGTATGGTGGGTAATGTAGTTTCTGTTCCCTTCTCATTTAGATTGTGCGGTTCATCACCCCTTACTTAATATGTCTGCAAAGAAACAATAATGTTCCATTGCAGAAGAACACCTGATAGAGGTTGGAAAGGCATGATGTTTGATGTAAAACTTTATGCTTTAAGGAGGTTTCATGCTGGAGAAAAACACAGCTACAGCTAACTTTGATACGTAAGAAAGTGTATCTTTATTGCAGCTGTAGATTGAAGGACTTTGATAAGACAGCATCTCAAATTATAGCACTGGATTAAATGGAAAAAATAAGGCTTGTATCACAGAACTTCGTCATGCAAATACATTTTGAAGAACACAGGCCTTCTGTAACACAGGGCATGCTGTATGCAGTTATAAAATTTAATGGTCTATTTAACAATTCTGTCAATAGCCTTGCCTACATTACATTAAATGGTAGGATGAATTAAAAAGGCTATGGATGGAAGTTGTCACCAGCATGTGCCTGGAAGGAGTGAAAAAATCAGGAAAAACATCAGGTCAGCCAGTCTTGGACCTGACATCCCATTCCACAATTTCCCAAATATGCATCTAAAGTGTAATCCACCTGGCTGAAACATTTGGTGCTGTGGTTGTAAACAGATGTTAACAAACCCACAGATCAATCACTGAATCCCTGTGAATGCACCGACTCATATGGTCCCACCATACATGGTATCTTTATTTTCACTACACCCTTTCAGAACACATGGGTACTTCTATGATGCCCTCAATGTTTAAAGGATACGGTATAAGAAGAATGCTGCCCCGTGTCAGTTGCTTAATTACATACTCCTTATCTTGTCCCAGACCACCAGGCAGAACCTCCACTTCACGGCAACTATGTTGAAACATCTCCTGTGCTAATGTAGCCATGTCATCCACTGAGAACATTTCACCATGATTTGTGAATCCATGCGCTCGAGCTTCTTGAAACAGCTCCTCCACAGACAGAGGATGTGATGTGCATGATGAGGCCATACTGAGAGCCACCAAACCACATCTACATGAAAAAATACAAATAATTTATTCAGCCCCTGCTTATTGTATACATAAAAAGTTAGGCACATACCCACTGCTTAAATCCTTACTTTGGTCCATCTTGCAAAACTGGCTCAATGTATCTATAATAAGATACATGTGGAGGATCCGGTGTGCCTTCATACTGCCACAGTCTGTTTCGGGTATCAAGGAGCTCCTGTTCAGGGTTTCGCCGACAAGTACATGGCAAAACATTCACCACAGTACAGTTGGTATGCAAAGGGATAAGTGTACACGTTGAGGAAAACTGTGGTAAATCATTAAACAGTAAGGGTAACAGAGGTGGTGGGGGTGGAGGTGGTGGTGGATAGTAAACTGCATCCCTATCAGATGACATTGATGTGAAATTTAATAACCTGCAATAAAATGAATGGATCAAGGTCACTACAACTCCGTTTCTGGTAAAGAATCCTTCATATGTTTTATGTAGCGACTTGGATATAAGATTTACGAAATCAAGGCGGAGTGCCAGGTTCCTTCGCAAAAATCGCACGTAATTATAAATCGCATGGTAGAGTGACAGACACTTAGAAGTAACAGCGTACAGAGTTACCTTGAATAAGTTATGTAAATCACTTGATAAATGACCTATGTTGCACTTACACTGACTAATCAAACGCCGGACCTTTTGCGTGTATAACAAGAACGGCTCCGACAGCTGACAACCGTGTAAACTTACTACAGACGAATTTTCACATTACGATAGTTATCCTCGGAAGATCGCGCAAGGGTCACAAGTGGCCATTGTCACCAATTCATTTGCAAACAGGTATTAATAAAATTAAAAATAATGCCTGATAATACTGAAGTTTCGTAATTCATGTGTTACACATGCGTAGCCGGGCCACGATTTCAAGGCAGTGGAATTCTCTGTCTTCTGTTAATCTTCAAAACTGTACCATACGTAACTGTGCAATGTTGGTAGCATTGTGAAATTGGGTCCGTGACTGGCTGTGTGTCTTACGGCTTATAAACAATTAGTAAATGAAACGTGCAAAGAAGAAAGCGGAGGTGCCACCGAATACTTAACGGTGTTATAAATAACTAGCTGATGGCAGAAAGTTATAAACCAGTACCAGAAGCACAGATTACAGAACTAGAGGTGTCCTTGATTACTCTGTTGGTTGTGAGACGCACATCTAGTATATAATTTTTGAACTGTATTAACACAGTAGGTCACGGTTCATGTCTTTTGTTTGTTGGTGTGCCACAGTGTAGTTCTAATAATTTGCAGTTCTGTGAATTTAAACGTAGGAGGAATAGGTGGGACACACTATTGAATTGGATTTTATTGTAACAAGCGTTTTAATAACTTCCATAATGCCAGCCGTTGTTGTGGGGCGACCCAAACGAAGTGAAGCAATGTGGGAAGCCCTCAAAAACCACATAATAAGAGAGAGACAAAAGAAGAAACAAGGTACTACTCTTAATGGACCATAAACGTGATTTATTACTTTTGTATAAATAAAGTTATTTAGACATTCACTCCACAAACATTTTTCAGTGTCAGGAGTATTTCCATATTTATGAATTTGCATTAAACCATTCCCATTTATTTGTTCAGCAGTCTGATGCATATTTTGAGTGTCGCTTATAATGAGCAATAGATTCTTGAGTCTATTGCTGTTATTAGGACAAGAACACATTGGTTATTTGAAGTAACACACAGTCAGCTCTTGATTTAAGTGTTATGGTGTAATGGCTCTCCTTTCAGAAACTAGCCTAACAATTTTACTGCATTACAGAACAAGAGGCGGATGCAGAGGTAGAACGTCAACGGAAGGAGCGTGAACGTAAACAGAAGCAAGATGTGATGACTCTAGGTGAAACTAGAGATCAGATTTCACAACTGGAAGTGCGATTAGCCCAACTTAAAGATGAGAAGCACCAGCTGTTTCTGCAACTTAAGAAAGTCCTGAATGAAGATGATAGGAGGAGGCAGTTGGTTAAGGAATCAAAGTATGTTTCCATTAGACTTACATAAGACTTCTTAATGTAAATAAGGTAGCAAAATGAAATTACCTGAAACAAGCAGTGCTGTACATTACAATGTACCATACTGCAAAAGAAAGTGGCAGTCCTGAAGATTCAAAATAGGTAATCTGAAGCTTGTTTTTACTCCACTAACTTCCCCTAACGAAAACAGGTTTCAGTACTGTGTTGCTGCAGGGTGGCCAGCTGGTGGAAGAGTACAGACCCTGTCTTTTGCAAATATAAATGACTTAATTCAAAAGACTGTGCAAATTAATTGTGAGTTAACAGTTTTTGATCATCCCCAACTAATCTTTTGTTTCCAGTGACAACATGATGAGTATGCATGGTTATCCCACTGTTGCTTTGGGTGGCCATCAGCTGTTCCTACAACAGAACTTACCTCTCCCTGGACGTCCACCAATCTATAAGGTTGCCCCAGCACATGGAACACAACATTCATTATTGCCACCAGTAAGTATCATGAGGACAGGATGGATTAAAATAATAAAACTTGATGATATTACAGTATGATACACATAATCACAAAGCATTCATTTCTGCCAGTTCTGACCCCTATTGAAAATACAAAAGAAATAATACTAAATACTATTTTTCGTGGTTTTTGTCAGAATGGAAGAACCTGGAAATGTTCCCTCTTTTTGCCTTGAGTGATTTAAGAAGTCCTGGCAGCAAGTGTGTGTGGCAAGATTAGATGTCATCAGGCCCGTATTGTAAGGGCAGTTAATAGAGATGGCATACATAATCAGAAGTACAGCAGCTTCAGACACACCAGTAGGCTGTCCATATTATGCAACACACTTTTGTATATCAACAGAGACCATGTAAATAGTATGACACAGTAGTGAAGGTTTATTCTGTACAGTCTATTCAAAGATGGATGCACATTTCCTGAGTGTACATTTTAAGAAAATACAATAGTAGCATGTAAAGAACAAAACAATTGTACAGGATCATAAACAGAGGTGTATATTTAAAGGCAGGTTGTTTCAAGAAATTGTACATGGGGAATGAATTCTTTCTTGAAGTTTTTTTCCCAAAATGTATATTAAATATGACTTACGTTGTGATGCAGAGCTAGTATAGCATATTCAGTATAGTGAATATGCAACAGGGTGGAAAGTTGAAGAATAACAGTTTGATTCCTGGCAAGACAAAGGATTTCACTCCTCTCCAGGGCATCCATAATGGCTCCAGGGGGCCCACTCAGCCTTCTGTTCATGTGTACGGGGACTTTTTTCT
>Ga0209629_10000722_pt1 | contig 18981 bp, 11 predicted proteins | sample TergutCu122P5_FD_187286 | JGI IMG/M metagenome (GOLD analysis project Ga0209629, IMG submission 187286) | Cubitermes ugandensis P5 segment gut microbial communities from Kakamega Forest, Kenya - Cu122 P5 (SPAdes) (version 2) | ecosystem: Host-associated > Arthropoda: Insects > Digestive system...
CTGGCACCTTGTGTTGGCTAGCATATTACATAGATCAGTGGTTCTCAAAGAGTGTGCCACAAGTTCTACCAGGTTTGCCAAGAAATTTTGAATGTTATATTATTGCAGGTAAAAGAAAATTTTAAATAAGTTTGTTTAAAATAAATTTTACTTACACGTATTACAGAGGAAGTTTAGCATTCACAAAGTAACCATCCTCCACATCTCACTTGAATGCATCTCCAACTCACGTAATATTCCCAACTATAACATTCAGTGTGCTGTGATACTTCATGACAAAGAATATTGTGCAAAAAAAGTTTGAGAACCGCTGACATAGATCTTGGCTAATTCACGTATTTTCTTGTGACCATGCCTTTGCAGAGAGATTGCTGTGTGAACAGGAATTTGTCAGATAAACCAGTCATGGGAAGCCAGTGTTATAGAATTGTGAATGCACATTTGCATATATATAGCTTATTTGTGATGAGGTTAGCAGTGGTGCATGGTTTGTTTGTTACGAGTTTGGTTTCACTACTCATGAATACCATCTTAACTTTTATAACATACTTTCCTTTAACATATTCATGCTTGATTGCGGTGTGCAGTGCAGTTTTAATCTGTTATGTGATGTACACTTGTTCAGCTAGACTTGAGTGCTGAAGGTGTGAATTTATGATCTTTCGTGGATCATGAAAAACTGAAAATAATTCAAGTGACAGAATAAATGGAAATCATGGTGCTGGTGGACTATACAGTGCTTTTTCTGATATGGCAGGAGAGCTTTTTAAGTATGTGAGGAGCAGCAGTTCAAATTTGCACCATCTACCAGGATGGATTTGTGTGTGTGTGTGTGTGTTTGTTTGTTTGTTTTTTTTTGGGGGGGGGGGTGAGGAGCAGAAGGGATGGATTGTTTCTAAATGGAACAAGTGTCTCTCAGCAGAAAGATATTAAATTCTAAAAAACGCGAAGTTGTGGAGGAAATAAAGGAGAACTTACATTTGAATTTCAAAACATGCTCTAATCCCCGACAGTTATTAGAAACCTCTATCCATCATTTTTGAAGGGACTACAGGGAAGAAATGATAAATGTGGAACAACACAATGTATGTGGGAAAGCATTGGATATTTTAGAAATGTAAGAAAATGGCAATAAATAGTGAAAACTCTACCTTTTCCACTTTGGCCTACATAAATATCAAACAAATAAGAGATTGCTTTAATACCTATGTTCATATCACATTTTCGGTGTTCTTTACAAAGTAAAAGAAGGTGCCTTATGTGGAGACCCAATCTGTCGCCTAGTGTCAGTGACCAAAATGATTATTTGATTGTTATGACATTTGGTATAGCAGTTCTTTACAAAACTTATTGAACAGTCCTGAGTACCCTGAAAATTGGCAAAGTACAAGGACTATTTTACATAAGGGCATAAGTAAAATTCTGCCCATGTTGTCTGAATGTTTTGGCTGGCTTGAATACAGTTCAGGGAGGAGATGTCCATGAAAATTTATTGAGTGAGTGCAAGTTTTGTGAAAATTGGTGAAGTGAAAGCCACACTCTATGTAGGGACATAAATAAACTTTAAGTTGCACTTTTCACATTTAATATTCCATTTGTGTGAAATTTGGTACAGGGGATCTACACATAATGCTGTTAAGCACAGGAAAGTTTCATGAAAATAATCACATTGAAGGCCATACTCGTGCTACTGACATACATGAAATAACAGTCATGCTTGTATGGACTGTCTGTGCATTGTCTCCTCCAGGCCTCTGTCACTGCAAGTTCCATCATCATTCCTTATTTTGCTGAGGTGTGGTGACATTTCATAAGTTCCATTACAGCTGTAGTGGTAACTACCAGCAGGGGCAGGTTCCCACTGCCATACATTAAAAATTTCACATCCCTTGTGCAATTTTTTCCTCAGAAACCACCATTCTGGAATCATTGTGGCCATGAACAAAAATTCTTAACAGTTCTTTCAGTAAAATGGCACTTGGGCAAAAGAAACATTTGATGTACTTATATAGGGTGAATAAGAAACATCAGATAGCTTTCGAAATGACGTAACATTTCAAAGCAACGTGGAAGAATTTTTCTTAACACTGATAGGTACATCCCATATTAGTGAGAAGTTATGTTAATTATTATGGTTTGAGTATGACACTGTGTAGGTGTCCAGCATGTGGTTCAATACACTCTTGCAGTTACGATGGGAAGAATGTTGTAACATGTAGCGTTTTTTTAAGCTATCCCTTGAATACGCACGAATTTGCTGTTTTAAGTCATCGGTATTGGCAAGATTTGTTTCGTATACCTGACTTTTGTTTTAGCCCCAAAGGTATTATTCTGGTGTTGCAAGATTAGATGAATGGACAGGCCAGGTGATGTCTAGAAAACAAGATATGGGTCTGCCTGGAAACACTGTACTGATGGCAATCATGGAAGTGTGTGTTGTGTGAGTAATTGTTGCATTGTGTATGATGACAGTCAGTATGAAAGCACTGCTTAGTGGGCAACCTGGTTTTCAAATCTGAAATACCATTGGGTCTTTCTGGCACACTTGGCTCCTCCACGTACCTAATCTTGCTTTTCCAGGCTACTTCTTTTGGGACTACATCAAACACAGTACACAAAGTTTGTTGTGCCAATGTTAATGACTTAAAACAGCAAATTCAGAAATGTATTAAAGGATGTGTAAAGCAATGCTACAGCATTTTATGTTATCCTTTCCATCATGATGGCAGAAGTGTGTGTGGAGCAAGATGGTGGTAACCTACAAAGTGTCATATGCAAACAGTAATGATTAACGTGAATTCTCATGGCAATAGAATGTACCTATCAGTTTTAACAAAATTTTTCCACTTTGCCTTAAAATGTTATTTCATTTCAAAAACTGTCAGGTGTTTCTGGCTCATCTTGTAAATTGTGGGTATGTGCCATTTTTGGGACCAGAAGAAATGAATAATAATTGCAGGAAAACAGCATGTGTATGTATGATGGGTAGGGGTTTCACTGTACTGCTGTGCTTCATTAAATTCACTTAACAATTTTTATATTTTTTATTTCTTAAAAACTGGGATGCATTGCATATTTAAAAAATATGGTACAGTGAAAGTTTTATCCATTGCTCCCATATGTACTGTTTTCTTGCAAGTTTCATTTATTTCTTCTAGTCCCTGCAGATTACCCATACTTACAATGTGTAATCGTATTGAATGCATTGTTCCTCAGAGTTTCATTTTACTGCAAACATAATGTGATATTTTTTGAACATAAAGTAGTGTTAACCTGCCCATTCGTGGTTATTAGCATAATGACGGTAAAAGTAAAGTAGCCCTTGTGAGTAAATACGGTATGTTGTGGTAGATATAGTGGTACTGCGGTTAAGAATTCATTGCTTTGGAACTTTGCCTTTGCTGTTCATATACAGCTTTATGGTGTGGTGTTTGGGCCTAAGCATGGCTTTGCCTATACCCTCCTTGTATGTGTCACATATAAGGTTTGTGTTTTATATTGCAAATTCATGCATTTATTGAGTGGTATTTGTATTCCTCTGTTCAGCTAAGCTGATATTAATTGGTGACTGTTATTTCGTATGGTAGAGTAATTGTAGTTTCAACAGTATAGATAGCAATGAAATGTATGCTCTGGTTTGCTATTGTAATGCTTGCAGATTCAGGGTGGTGATCCCACTGGCACTGGAGAAGGAGGTGAATCAATCTGGCAAAAACCTTTTGAAGATGAGTTCAAACCAAATTTAACACATAGTGGTAGAGGTGTACTGTCGATGGCAAATTCAGGACCCAATACAAATCGATCTCAGTTGTAAGTTATATTTATCTCAGTTCATCACATTGACTTGAATGTTATTATGTTTCTAAACACCGCAGTTTGTATTCATCTACTGTCCTTAGTATTTTGGAGAGTGGACTGAAATTTGCAATAGCTGGAAACAGAGTCTGCTGGCATTGCCTTGTTTAGGCCCTATTCTCCGGTGAAATAAGAAAAATTTACCTGACCTGACATGACTTGACTTGATTTGGTAATGGACAGGATTGCAATTTCTGCACTTAGTGTTTATAATTGGATAGTATATTTTGTAACCTCATTTTATGAGGAAAATAAATTGGAATTGTAACCTAGCAGTAAATAGCCTTTACATTTACCTTCTTGCATTTGTTGTAGGAGTAGTATGAAAAAATATAGTCACTGAGTAGAAGAAACAGTTGCATACAAGTTACAAATTTATTGTTATTTTTATACTGTGTTGCATCTGTGATAAGTGGGTCCCTGTCACCATGGCATGGTGCGTCCTCAGGTTGCAGATGGAGGAATGGCCTCCAATATGGAGGGTAGCTGTGAATATATTGAATAAGCAGTCACAGACAGCCAACAAGGGTTTGTCCTCTGGCTTAGGGGTTGGGCGAGGTGCTAACAACTCCTCTCCTTAAAAAAATATGTTATGAAACACAAACTGGTGCCTCGGACCTGGACTGTTCCTTTGGTACGACCTTAGCATTGGAAAAGGGATATGAAACTCAGTACTTGGAATATTAGGAGCCTGTGTACAGCAGGTTCCCACAATAGCAGCCAGGGAATTAGCAATATATAAATTAGATTTAGTGTGTGTAGAGGAAGTTAGGTGGGACAAAGGAGGCATGGTAAGAGCAGGGGATTATAATTTTTTCTATGGAAATGAAAATGAAAATCATCAACTGGGAACAGAATTTTTTGTACACCACAGAATAATATCAGCAGTTAAGAGAGTAGAGTTCATTAGTGATTGTATGTCGTATATAGTTCTGAGAGGTCGCTGGTGTAATATCATTTTTTTGAATGTGCATGAACCACGTGAGGAGGAAAGTGATGATTCAAAAGGCAGTTTTTATGAGGAATTAGAGCAGGTTTTATATCAATTTCCTAAGTATGACATGAAAAATCTTCTAGGGGATTTTAATGCAAAAGTGGGGAGAGAGAATATTTTCAAACTGACAATTGGGAATGAGAGTCTACATCAGGATAGTAATGATAATGGTGTTAGAATAGTAAACTTTGCCACCTCAAAAAGTCTGGATGTTAAGAGCATAATGTTCCCGCACCAAAACTTTTATAACTCACCTGGACCTCTCCCAATGGGAGGACTCACAACCAAATTGCACATTGTTAGGTAGGAGATGGCATTTGATTATATATACTCTATGTATGATCTTGCAGGAGAGCTGACTTTGATACTGATCACTATCTGGTGGTTGCAAAAGTTAGGGAAAGATTGGCAGCAAGTAAACAAGAAACAATGAAATTTGATGTGGGGAGATTTTATTTCAGGAAGCTAAATGAGCTGGAGGTTAGGAAACAGTATCAGACTGAGGTCTCAAACAGGTTTGCAGCTTTGGAGAACTTAAATTGTAGCGAGGACATAAATAGGGCTTGGGAAAACATTAAAGAGAATATCATCATCTCAGCTAAAGGGAGTCTAGGTCTGTATGAATTGAAGCAGCATATATCATGGTTTGTTGAAGAATGTTCGCAATTTTTAGATAAAAGAAAGCAGGCTAAAATGTAGTGGTTACTGGATCCAAATCAAGGCAATTTAGATAATCTAAACAATGTAAGACATGCAGCTAGTAGACATTCGGGAACAACAAGAAGGAATATCCGAAAGCTAAAATTGATGAACTTGAAACTAACAGTAAGACAAAAAATATCAGACTTGTGTAGGGGCATCAGGGGGCATCAGCGATTTGAAGGAGGTTTACCAGCCTAGCATTAATATGGTACAGGATGAGAAGATTGATTTGGTTACAGACTGCCACAGTATTTTGGTTAGGTGCAGGAACAATTTCTCTCAGCTGTTCAATGCGCATGGGTTTAGTGATATTAAGCAAATGGAAATACACACAGCAGAACCATTGGTGTCTGAGCTGAGTGCCTTTGAGATAGAGATGGGTATTGAAAAGCTAAAAATATCACCAGGTACTGATAAAATCCCAGCAGAATTGATTAAGGCATGGGGTAGGACAATTCACTCTTGAGATCCATAAACTTATTAACTCAGTTTGGCATAAGGAGATATGGCCTGAGGAGTGTAAGTAGTCGATCATTGTACCTATTATAAGAAGGGTGATAAAACAGATTGTAGTAATTATAGAGGCATTTCACTTTCGTCGGCTACCTACAAAATTCTATCCAATATCTTGCATTGACGGTTAACCCCATATGCAGAGGAAATTAATGGGGATCATCGGTGTGGATTTTGATGCAACAGTTCAACTACTGATCGTGTATTCTGCATTCGTCAAATACTGAGAAAAAATGAGAATACCATGAAGCAGTGCATCAGCTATATTTAGACTTAAAGAAAGCTTATGATTCAGTTAGGAGGGAGCTCTTGTATAATATTCTCATTGAGTTTGGTATCCATATGAAACTGGTTAGGCTAATAAAACTGTGTTTGAATGGAACCTGTAGCAGAGTCCAGGTAGGCAAGAATTTGTCTGACATGTTTCCTATTAGGAATGGTTTGATACAAAGAGGCACTTTATCGCCATAACTTTCCAACTTTGCTTTAGAGTATGCCATTAGGAGGGTTCAGGAAAACCAGGATGGCTTGAAATTAAGTGCTACTCATCAAGCTTTTGGTTTATGCTGATGATGTTAATATATTGGGCCGAAATGTACATAGTATGGAGAAAACATAGAAGCTTTGGTAGTCGCTAGTAAGGAAGTAGGTCTAGAAGTAAATGCTGATAAAACTAAGTACCTGGTCACGTCTCGAGATTAGAATGCAGGACGAAGTCACAGTATAAAAACTGATAAAGGTTAAAAGAGTTCATATACTTGGGAACAGCCGTAAGAAATCAAAATTCTATTCAGGAAGAAATTAAGAGCAGGTTGGAGTCAGGGAATGCTTGCTATCATTCAGTGCAGAATCTTTTGTCTTCAGGTTGCTATCTAAAAATACAAATATTAAGATGTGCAGAACTATAATTTTGCTTCTTGTTTTATGTGTGAGAAAACTGGTTACTTACATTGAGGGAGGAACGTAGGCTGAGGTTGTTTGGGGATAGGGTGTAGAGGCCTAACGGGAATGAGGTAACAGGGAAGTGGAGAAAACTACATAATGAGGAGCTTAATTGTCTATACTCCTCACCCAATATCGTTCGGGTGATAAAATCCAGAATAATGAGATGGGCGGGGCATGTAGCATGTGTGGGTAAAGCAGAGGTGTATACAGGGTTTTGGTGGGGAAACCTGAGGGAAGGAGACCACTTGGGATACCCAGGCATAGATGGGAGGATAATATTAAGATGGATATTCAGGAAGTGTGATGTGGGGGCATGGACTGGATTGATCTGGCTGAGGATAGAGACAGGTGGTGGGCACTTGTGAATGCGCTAATGAGCCTTCGGATTCCATGAGATATGGGGTATTTCTTGACTAGCTGAGAACCGATTAGCTTCTCAAGAAGGACTCCGTTCCATGGAGTAATTATACTGCGTTGCGTAAATAGGTGAAGTATTCCTGTGTTCTGCAGCTTTATCACGTTTCGATCATGCCGACATTTGGATGGAAAGCACACTGTTTTTGGCCGTGTTGTTGGAGGATTAGACACACTTACATCCATGGAACGAGTTGAAACTGACAACAAAGATAGACCAATAGAGGATATTATTGTGGAGAAGGCACAAGTATTTGTGGACCCCTACCAAGAAGCTGATGAACAGGTACAGTTATATTCTCCTTTCCCATATTGTCATTTTTTATATAGCATGTTGAGGAGTTGGCTGTTGGACGGTTTGTTGACCATACTGACATGCAAGATTTCGTGCTTCTGCCTGAGGTCTTCACTCTTCTGGGGTGTTACACATTGTTGGTTACTAGTCATTTACCAATGTTGTGGGGCAGCATATCAGTCCCATTTTCAAAGGTCAAGCAGTCCAGGAAGACTGGCCAGCTAGATTGCTTGACTGCTTGGCCCTTGAAGATTGGACAATTAGTGTCCCAAAACATTGGTAGTCAACAGTATTTGTTGGACGTTAGAAAAGTGTGCACTCCGTAATATGTAGTTTCTCTCTATTCTGTTCTTGCTGTGTATGAAGCCTAACTATATTTACCAATCACATCTTTATATATTGGTAGTTAATGGCTGAAAGGGCAGAAGAAGCAAAGAAGAAAGCTGAGGAAGAGGTAATGGCAAATAACAAACAACAGTCTCGCAGCATGAGTGGTCGCCTTACAGTGTTTCGGTCTGGAGTGGGTAAATATGTTAATATGGAGGCTTCCAAACAGTGAGTATTTTATGTTTATTTACTTAAGTTCATTCAGTTAATTTAAAGGTTAATAAATATTTATGTGGGCTAGAATAGCGTAGTTGGTATAGCAACTTTACTGGCTGGACTGTCCAGGGATCAAATCCTGGTGGGAGCAAGGTCTTCCTGCAACTATCCAGACCAGCCTTGCTGCCCACCCAGTCTCCTATACAATGGTTACTGGGCCATTCCTGGGGGGTAGAGCAGCTGTTGCATGGCATTAACCACCCACCACCATCTATCTATGAAGTTAAAGAAAGAGTATAACTAAACTTCTACTCCGCCTGCGTGGAAGTTATAGGGTGAACTTTACTTTATGAATATTTATAACAGGTAACATGTTACTAGTGAGCTGGTGACCTGCAGTGGGTATGTCCTCTACTTCCTTACCCTTCAGTGCAGCTGTTTGTGGTATTTAACATTTTAGGCAAGTATTTGTGTTACATGTCTAAGATTTCTTATGAAATTTTGTCTCAAACCAAGTGTGCTTTGTACATTTAAAATTTCAGTCTTGAATTATTTTAAATCCATTGAATGGAACTTTGCTGATATGAAGCATGAGTCCATGTGGGATTTGCATTGGATAAAGGAGCAGTGGGACAGGTTTTTCTTTGATCACTTCCCTGTTTTGTTGTCAGTATTATTCCACCAGTTCTCCCTGCATACACTCATTTATTAATTGGTCATGGGTAGTGCATAATTTTAGCATTTGACAGTGTCATTAAATAAACAACTTCTGTGTCTTTCTGTCTGTCTGTGTGTGACATGAAACAAGAAAATAAACATGGATACTGAATGTGTATTTTTCATGTGGGTAGTACATTGTAACTTACCAGACTGCTCATGCACATTATTTTCACTTCATTGTATTTCATGATTGCAACTGCAGGTTATGATTGAGTGACAGCTCTGAAGGCAATGCAAGACGTTCTTAGACTGTGCATGTAACCTCGCTTTAAAATCATATGATGGCCACAGAACATCATTGAGTAGGCTGCCAGAATCCTATTGTTGTTCCCCATTCAGTCCTCATGTGTTTTATTATCAAGTACAGACCATTATTTTATGCACAGAAGTGTGCATTGACAATTTTTAAAAAGTATTATTAATGGGAACTTTGAATAAAGAATTTTACCTGACCATTTTACATCACCTGCAAGAAGCAGTGCAAAAGAAACAGCAAGAACTTTGATGGGAATGCAGTTGGTTTCTTCATCACAATGCTCTGGTACACATAGTGCTCTTCTTTCAGTTGTTAACCCCAAAAAACAAAACTTCACTGGTGTCACAGACCCCTGTACAGCCCTGATCTCTCTCCACTGGACTTTTTCCTGTTTACAGTATTGAAAGGTGGTCATTTTGAAACAGTACAGGAAATACAAGAAAAGTCACTAAAGCAGGCACCCATATTTCTTCAGATTGTATTCAGAAATTTTGGGTGGTGGGGGTGGTGGGGAAGAAACATCATTGGGATCTTTGTGCTGATGCAGCATGGAACAATTGTGAAGAGAATAATATTCAGTGAAATTCAATTTATCTGGTGCATATTATCTTTTAATTGGTCCTAGAACTTGTATTGCTTCATATTAGAGAGTTTGTGGGTTTCGTTTTAGGCCAGGAGATAACCTATCCTCATTGACTTTTTTTGGTTGTTTTCAGTCTTTCCTGGTAAATGCTGTGCTAGTATCTGTAATAAGCCATGACCAGTTCCTTGTACATCCCTTCTCCAATTCAGTGTTCACATTCTCCTTTTAGTGTACTCATGGAGTGAAAGAGCATTTTAAGTAAACGAAGAAACCAAATCAGTATCATGTTTATTCAGAACATGAATTCTGTCATGTTTTACTTAATTTAGGTTATTTCATAATTTTTCAGGACAGGGTGTTCTGATGCAATTCAGGAATCTCCTGTGAAGAAGAGAAAAAATGTTGGGTATGAATTCGGTAATTTCAGTAATTGGTGATTTGAAAATTATTTTGTGCTTGTAAATTCTGTTCACCTTTGTAATTAGTTTGTGAGCTCTTTGTTGTATACATTGTAGAACACTGTATTTAATCATTGAAAACTTGTATTCCTTTAATGTTTAATATATTGAAAGAATCTTCCACAAGATCTACCTTACATTGTTTGTTGACTGTGTATATATGTTGTGCTGAACACAATCAAAGTACACTGTAATGAGAATTAACATAAGTATGAAGTACTGGTACCGTGGTGAGTACTCACTGTTGGCGGTTTACGTTCTGGATTTTCTGCAGTGCTTTACAGCAAAGGATGAATGGTTATATGTCAGTGGTTAGAGGGTGTTGCAGGATATATGTTGTAGTGACTGTAAACTAGTCTATAGTATGGTCTGACTTATTTCTACTGAGGGTGGGTTTTTGTCATTGTTTAATGTTGCTGTCTGTGTGAATTCAGATATGTTTGTATTTTTGTCAAGTGACTTTACTAGATTTTTTGGTGTTAAAGTGTGAATGTTATATTTTTATTGTATTGATATGTGGTTCCTTTTTTATACATAGCAGTACTTCCATTGTGTTTTTGTGTCACCATATATATGTCCTGTGTTCAGAATATGTGTGGCAAAACTGGATGTATGTTTGTTGTACTTCATTGCATGCAAGTATTCTTTTAATTCAGTTTGAAACAATTTTCTTTTTAGGCCACCATATGAAAAAGAACATTCAAAAACACTCCATTTTGCATTGCTGTTTCCAAATTTATTGCTTTACTTTCTTTTCAATGTCTTGAAGTCTTCGGTTATAATTATTTGTTTGAAAGGCTATTTTTATTGCAATGTCTTTTATCAAATTTTTCTGTCTTCTGTTTTTTGTCCAAGCTAAGCAGTTGTTTCTGCTTTGTTGTTACTTCCTTTTAGTGTGAATTTGATAAGTTGTGCTTATTTTCTCCATGAGCATCAATTACAATTTGATATTTTAGGGGGTGATGATATGGATTTTTCTTGTAAAGTATTCACTAATTATAAGCCTCTCTTTCTTTTGCCCATCTTGGTCTTGTCCATTCTCTTGGTTGAGTGAATACACAGAGTAACGATGTATTAGGCTATGAAAATAAAACAACTGTATTAGTTATCAAATACAACTTGATGCATAAGTATTGAACTCATGTGCTCAGCCATAATAGGTCATTCTACACAGAATTAATTTCCTCAGCTGTTTCAGCAAAATACTACACAGGTAAGGAAGAGAACAGCACTTTTTTGTTCACAGTTCACTTTATTATTCCAGATGCTTTTGTCAAGGAATAAATGGAAAGAAACATTTAAAAAGTATTTATCAGGTTTTGCTTTGAATTGTCTACTTCAGACTGTTTCAGCTTCTCTTAGGACTGACAGTTGCACTGCTAAACCCTTAGCGTTTGAAGCCTTTTATGACCTTGGCTGCCAAACCCCATACTGAATTACCTTGACTTACATATAGTACATTATGCATTTAGATTTGGATCTGTGTGTGTTTTTTTTTTTTTTTTTTTTTTTGTTATAACTATGTAGTGTTAGAAGATAACTGTACATATTTCTACTTTTTTTTTATGTGGATTGTTCTAAACTGAAACAGCTGATCCATTGGGAAATTATAATTAATCTGAGCAACAGTGAATGTTAGGGAGGGCAAGAACTTGATGTAATGACAGCAAGAGAGCAGTATGTGGCTGCTTGTGTACAAAATCTGGCAGATGAATTGAAAGTGTTTGTCAGGATATGTTAGAACAGGGATTGCCGACTTCAATAGGTTGCTCTCAGATAATCTTGAAATTTCAAGCTATAAAGAGCATAAGAATTTTATTCAAGATTTAAGGTTGTCACTGTTGTTGCTGAAGATTCAGGCCTTCTTGGATGTGATGCTTGTTGTCTCGTGAGTATTTCCTAGCTCTCCTATGGTTCATAGAGCCTTTGTCATCTGGTTCAAGTAGTCCAAGCATGGGAATACAGGATGTGTTACTCTCACCCAATGACATAGTGTTGCATCCCCAAAAACCTGAGTCTTTGGTATTTTAATTAGAAGTAAACGGTCATAATGAGTACTTAATATGTTTAATAACAAAATCTGAACATATCATAACTGTTGAATGTAAAACTGTATTACATTATTTTGTCTTTGCTGATGGATATTGTGCATTACCATGCAGAGATAGCAAACATTTTTTAGGTATAAGGCAGGTGCCAAAAGTAACTTTAAATCACAAAATCTTTGAAAGTGGACTGCTGCATATTCCATAACTGGTAAATTATAAGAAAGTACTGTACAGAATGAACTGGAGGATGACATGTTTGAGACTCCTGGCTTAGAATATGATTGGGATTGCTAGTGTAGCACAGTTGGTAAGAGAGGTAACTCCTAATACTTACCCCAACACCCTATTCATTTCCATAATTGCAGTCCTAAATTGATTAGAAATGACATTGTGTGGCAGTACCAGGTTGAGAAATAAATTGTTTGTTTATAAACATTGCAAAGACTGCATAACAAGGAGCTGTATGATCTCTACTCCTCACCAAGTAGTATTTGTATGATCAAATCAAGAAGAATGGGATGTGTGTTGGAGAGGTGCATAGAGGATGGCAGCAGGGAAGTCTGAGGGAAAGATATCACTTGGTAGATGTACACATAGATGGAAGGATATTAAAATGGCTCGTCAAGAAATGGGATGGGGGGCATGGACTGGCTGGGTCCTGCTCAGGTCAGGGACATATAGCGGGCTGTTGTGAATTCAATAATGAACCTCCGGGTTTCATAAAACGTGGAGTATTTCCTGACTAGTTGACCTGTTAGCTTGGGAAGAAGGACTGCTGCATGGGGTTTGAAGGTTATAACCACTTCATTTATTCTCGTTTTGCTTATCAGACACGCAGGCGTTACACCTTACAGTTTTACATTTTTCGTTACTTAAGTGCAACGTGAAAGCAGAGGTGCGATGTACGAAATAAAATTGTTTATCGTAATACAGTAAAAGGAGGGGTTTCGATGCGGTGAGCGAAATATTTCCGTAAATACTGCGGTGTGTATGTTTTAAGACATCCAGGACTTTTTTGAGGTGAGAGGTCATTATTAGGACTTCGTGTAAAAAAATTCACATGGCACGTTAGGCCGGAACAGGATAAATAGGGTAGCGTATGGTGACTGCACCTTTTCGATTGTAACATTGACCGTAGGAAATATCGATGAATTTGGCACATTTGTATTGTCAGAAACACTGAAATTCTGGAAACACTACTTTAAAAGCATAGTGGGAGATTGTTGCAGTTTCAAAAGTTGTCCGGTTGAAAATTGAATTTGAAATTCGCGCATACGCCATAGCAATCGTTGACGACGTGTGGCGGAAGCGCGGTATGGCCGCATGGAACTGAGTGTCAGTGTTCGTAGTAATTAGATCATAGTTTTTTAAGAAAGAGCGTTACGTGTTCAGTGCAAGTTAAGGGATGGTAATTTCCCCAGATATTTTGTCGTAAAACTACAGTGGACCGAAAGAGAAGGAAATAACTATCAGTGAAACTAATCGAGAAATGGATGATTTAGGTATGATTAACCTAATTTTGTAAGATGATTATTGTATGTGTGACATTTATTTGTAGTCTGTTTATCACTGTAACTTCTTAACGACTGTGGAATACTGTAGTTATGTTTAGTGTACTGTAACTATTCCGTATCTAGATGTTTATTCTGCTCATAACCTTAGTTCAGTTGTGATGGACTTAACTTCCGAGGTAAGACAGAAGCCACACTTATTTACTGTATTTGTAAGTTGTTTGGTGATGTGTTTTAACTGGTGTAAACGGAGAGTTTTTCAGCAAACTCGAGAATATGGCGGATCAAAACATTTTTGTACTGTTTGCCATTACGAGATATTTACAACGGAAAGGTACTGTAGCCAAATAAATGTTCCCAGTGTGACAGGGTATTAGATACATTTTTATGCCCCATTACCAAGCCTAACATTGAGACTTCTAGGCAATTTATAACGAATTCCTGTCAGATTACTCCTTCGTGGTTTGGGCATACATGTCATTGTAGTAATTTTAGGAAAAATAACCAGCTGGATGGCACAGGTGTGTCACTATGATTTAACATCTCTGGAAGTCAGGTAGCCAGACATATTTTGGTTGCCAGAAACAGGCAAGTCAATATTTTCTGGTACTTTACCAGAAACGAATGTAGAGTAGGAGCTTTACTATCTCTTTTCATACCTAACCCTTTTCCATTGTTCATTCATGAGCAGTATTAAATACTTGTAATTATGCAATAAAGCAATATAAATGAGAGCATATTGCATTATAACTGTATGAAACGTGTTTCTGCAGTCAGTACAGCATACTGTATTTCCTAAAGGTTTATTTTGGCATGTTTGGACATTTTTTATCACATCATCCAGTTCCATATGCATAAAAAAATGTAACATGAAAACACGATTTTGATCATATTAAATATCAAACATTTTTCTGCAATAATACAAAATATATAACTAGCAGTCAAAACACAACAAAATTTATTGCACTGTGTTGTACAATATGTTACACAACTACATGTTTCAGCCCTTTTTTTAGGCTATCTTCAGGTTGTATCTGCTTAGCCTTGAGAGTAATGTACCCTGATGACAAAGTATACTACTTTGATGATGAGATCTCAATCATCTTATAACTTTAGTCTTATTATGGCAGGTGTGTAGGCAGTTTAGTATGAATGGGGTTAGGGTGTGGGTTGTCAGGGATGGAATAATGTTTGTATCTTGTTTTTCTGTATCTATAGTCATGAGTGGCTTTTCTTATGCTGCACAATCCTTGCGGTGTCTGCAACGGGGCTGGTGTATATTTGGATTCCTCTGTAGATTTGCTCCACTCTGTGAGGATAAAAAAGAAGAATTTTGTTTGAAGTAGTGTGGGTGTGGCCTGATGTCAGTATATAGGGGGTTACATGACGTACTTACATGTGAGCGCATGTTAACTCTCTCCTGTTTCTGGCAGTGTCTGCAGGTGTGTGTAAGAGGCAGACTTTTTTCTTGGTTGTGTTGACTGCAAAAGTGTTTTCATACATTGTATTGACATGTAACACAGCAGGGTGCCATATTCAAATATATATAAAATTATGTTTCTGTATCTGTCTATAACAGTTTTCCAGTGTTACATTGGTTAATGGTTCTCATTTGCTTTCGGCCATGTTTCCTGGTTTACTGTGTCTTTGACCATTAGATTGTTCTGTGTTGTCACTATTTCCACCTACCTGTTTCACTTCATTTTGCATTTTCCTTTTCTTTTTCTTCCTTCTGGTGGCCAGGTCAGTATTTGCTTAGGATCTGTTGTCTCCCTTACCTAATGCATGTCTATAACATTTTAACATGTTATTTTCCATTCCTTCCAGAACTGTGTTACTCCCTTTTTGAATCTAATTCATTTCTTAGTTATTATGCTTGGGATGTTTTTGCAGCTCTTCTCCAAAAATCCATTTTGGTACTTAACAGCCTCTTCTTTAATGTGTAATTCACTGTCCAAATTTCACAACTTGAAGTGTATTTTTACCTGTTGTTTTATTCAGATATGAAATGTGTTCTCTCACCCAGTGTGAAGACCATAAATTGGAGGTGTCTGAGAACAGTACTGCAGAGAATTTACTTATTTATAATTTATTTAGTGACTCTGTCCATGACTGAAGCTATATAGCATCAAGTGTGTTGTGTTAGTGAATTGTAAATAGGAAAGTGTACAGAAGAAAGTGGTCATGGTGTAATAGTAGGTAATATTAGGGTTATCATATATCCATTACAAGAAAGGAAGACATTTCCCATTTACTGATTGTAAATAAGGGGCCATCAACAAAAAAGGATTTTAAAAAAGAGGACACAAATTGGCACAGTTTATCAAATAACAGTTTCCCTGCCTAGGCCTTTAAGAGTTCATGGTTATGAAATTCAGAGTGAGATATTCTTCAAGCTGCTCTGAAGTGCAAGTGCTAAACTTATGTTTCTTTGAATCGGAACATGGTAGTGCAGTATTCTTAAAAAGAAGTAGAAATATTTTTTGCATTTCTGTTACAAGTAAAATATGCAACAGCTTTAAGAAAAAACAAGTAGTAAAAAATCCAGACATTTATACAAATTAAAAAAAACCCACCCAGACAGAAATTTTTGGTTCGAGAAAGAGAACATGTCAAGGGAAAAGCGTATGTGTCGTAGCCATGGGTACTATTCAACACTAGACCGAGGGCAGTGAGTAAAACCAGCCAAGACTTCAGCTGGCTACTTCCTGAATGCAAGTCAGAAGAAGCATTACTGTTTCAACTCACTTGCTGGACCTCTGCTAAGCATATTTTGATCTGAGAGAGATGAAGTAAGAGGAAACTGCAGTAAATTGCTAAGAAGAGTCTGTAATTATACTCGTTACAAAATGTCAGTCATCATAACAAGAGTACATGCTTTGAATTCCATTGGTTTGTTGTGCCTCTTAAACCAGATATTTTCTAACAATAAAGCCAAGGAGGATGGAATGGACAGGACATGCATTCAAAATTTTAATCAGAAAACCCAAAGAGTAGAGAGAATTTGGGAGATATGGCATGGGTGAAATGATGATGAAATTGATGTTAAAGAAATGGAGTGTTGAGAGGTGAACTGCTTGACCTGTCTGGTTTAGGTGGCCAGTATTGGTGTCATGGGTAATGATTCTAGGGTTTGTGAAATGCAGAGGATTTTTTGACCTCCTAAGCAACTGTTGCCTTCTTAAGAAGAACTTTATTGCATGGACTTAGTCAAAAGTAACCAAGAATGATGAATAATGTAAAGACAGTTGTACATTCTTATGTATCAACAAAGCTACATTGTGATTACATTTTAGTATGCTATGCCAATTGGAAAAGTTTCAGAAACTGGGCAAGTTACTTGGTCTGTTTTAGGTCAAAATATTTTCCTGAACATTTTGCTTCCCTCAAACACATTTATTTGTTGTTTTCAAATACACTACAGGGGTTAATGATACTATGGAGACTAAAATACAAATGCCTTTCAAACATAGGTAACAAGTGCTCAGATTCCGGGAACCTTATTCTGACTGAAAAGTACACATCATACCTATGCATAGTCATCCATTGACTTTTAAGAGTTTGCCCCACCGTGGCAGCAAGGTTTGTATTTTAGCGTGGAAAACGTGTCTAGTTTATGTAGCCAGGAGGTGAAATCTAGTTTCACGTGTGCGTCTTGCAAATCGCTTACCAGCCGGGTGCTTCTTAAGGCCGATTCACACATAGCATGCAGTACCCATGCCGTTCCCCTGCCAAGCCGTGTCGGTAAGGGTTTAGAATGTGTCTTTCCCATTTGATCTACACAGTGCGGCTGTGTCTGATTCACACTTGCCATGCCACGCCCATGCCATGCTCTGACCATGCCGTTCTTCTCAAGGCCACGGCACAGCACGGCCGTTGAGAGACGGCCTGTCCGCGTTCGGCTTCTTCCGGATACCACGCGGAGTTCCACGAAGATTGTTATCAGAAGCATACCAATCCTCATAACGATCCATACCTACGACTGTAAAGAGTGGTAGTAGCACACTGCAAAAAAGACGAGCTGTTAAACTGTTGGACTAGCATTTCGGATATTTCCGGCTACAACGCGGACTTTCACGAAGGACACGGCACTGTCGGAGCAGGGCAGGGGCGCGGCATGGCATGTGTGAATTAACGCACGGCATGGGCACGACATGCTTTGTGTTAATCGGCCTTTAAGGAGCTCAAAGAGATGGGAATCAATGGGTACGAGATGCGACTGTAGGGTGGGTGGTCCATAACTTCCCAGCCACGGCGCTGTTAATCAGCGAGAAGTCCGGTTAGTAGTGTGGGGCCCAGTCCCCAGTGCATGAATTAAGATGGCTTGCTCACAGTTAACAAGCAGTTGAAGCGGAAGCACCGAGCAGGGTGGTTTATCGAATTTGAGATTCCGTATTCAGGAGATACCCATGGTTCCACACTCGTACAGGGTACCGGCCGCCCTGACGGAGGTTTCTTCAGTATGTCAAGATGAACGGTGGAATAGTAATTTAAATGGCCTGCACCTCAGCCATCCTAATTACGATTAATGCTCATTTTCTTGTCGCATTCGACACTGTTGAAACTCGCACATTTGAAACAATGTGGTAATTTAACGAGACAAGAATGGCGGCGACGACAGTGCAGTAGTAACGACATCGCGTTACTGTTTAAGCAGAACTACAGTAGTGATTTAGTAATAATTGGATGCTGATTCCACTGGCCGTGCGATCTAAGGTATAGGTCTGCAGTAAGGTATAGTTCTGCAGCCGCCCGATTGCTGGGGTCGCGGGTTCGAATCCCGCTAAAAGGGCATGGATGTTCGTCTCTTGCGTTTGTTGTGTGTCGTGTAGGTAGCGGCCTGTACGACGAGCTGGTCACGAGTCCTGCCGGGTGTTTATGGTCTAGGAACCCCAAAAAGAGGCGCAACAGCAAGAAAATAGTAATTGGTTACAGTTCTTTATTTAGGTGCTGTCTTTAAAGCCTGATGGTCGATTACGTGTTGGTGGTGGTGGTGGTGCTGCTGCTGCTGCTGGGTAAAGACAGAACGAATAATGTAGCAATAATATAATTTGTATTACTTTCATGATTTGGCTTCTTGAAGCAAGTGAGTTTCCACACAATTTGTGCTTGTATCCAGTAAAGTTTTCGCTTTTTTTTTATGA
>Ga0209629_10000723_pt1 | contig 18967 bp, 11 predicted proteins | sample TergutCu122P5_FD_187286 | JGI IMG/M metagenome (GOLD analysis project Ga0209629, IMG submission 187286) | Cubitermes ugandensis P5 segment gut microbial communities from Kakamega Forest, Kenya - Cu122 P5 (SPAdes) (version 2) | ecosystem: Host-associated > Arthropoda: Insects > Digestive system...
GTACTGTTCCCCGACTTTTTGCAGTTTAGCCTCGTCAATATCGCAGATCGCCGTCAATTCCAAATCCTTGCTCCGCTCGATCCCGGGCAGATGGTTCCCCTGGGAAATCGACCCGAGGCCGATACTGCCGATCTTAATTTTCGCCATGCCAATCATCTTCCCGCCATAGATTATAATACATGATACCCCTGAAGTTTCCGGAAAGTCAAGATAATATTGTGTTCACGCCACGGTAATGTCATTCTATCGAACCAATCCCGGTATTTTGATACTCAGTCCGGGAGTTCAGGTTGAAGTCTTCAAAGGCTTGCGGGAAAATATTACCGCTGCTGTATCAAAAAAGCGGTATGGCAACGGCGGGGCACTGTCAGCCGAACGCTCAAACCCTCACCTGCGGCTTTGGCGGGAACGGTATCGCCCGTGAAAATATCTATTAGCAAGCAGTCTGGGGGCCATTTCCCGCTGATGGCTATGTCCGCGTTCACGTCGCCGTCCTCAAAGCTGTTAACCACCACGAGCGCCCGTCCCTGGTCGTCGGAGAGCATGTCGAAACGAATTCTGGCTCCGCCGCCGGTCTTGACCGGCGGCGCAGCGCCGGCCCGCGAGACAAGCCGGCCCAGCAGTTCCCGCAGTTCCGCGTCCTGGCGGTCATGGTATGACGCTCCCGCAAGGGAACCTATGTAGACAGCCTCGCCCTTTCCGAAGCTGTTGATTGTCAGCGCAGGCGCGCCGTCGCCGAATGTTCCGGCAATCTCCGCCCCGCAGGGCAGCAGCGGCGCCTGAAAATGATATCCGAATACGCGCCCGCCGCCGATTTTTCCGGAAATATCTATCGGAACGCGTTTATCCGCGCTTTCCGCGTACCACGCCTTGCCGTAGGCGTCTCCGAACATGGCTGATGTGATCGCGTTGCCCTCGCGGCAGCCAAAAATTTCGGAAAAGCCGAAGCCGGGAGTTTTATAAACATGCAGGCCGGTTGCGGCGTCAACCTGCCCGAAAAAAGCCTCGCTGATCAAAACCCCGCCGTCTTTAACCCAGCCCGCAAGCGTTTCAGCCTGCGCGGCGTCCATATAGTAAGGAAACGGGCAGTAGACGGCCGCGTATCTGCCAAGCCGCTGGGGCGTAATGCTTTCGGCTTCCGTTATGTCCACAGGGTAATTCAGGTGATAAAAGGCCAAAAAAGCGCCTATCACCGATTTGGAGTACAGATCCGCCGTGCCTCTGACGCACCAGTCGAAGAGCTGCCCACTGAGGCTGTTTAGTATGGCGATCTTCGCCGGAGCGGGCGCGGCTTTGTTTAGGAAGTCCGCGTTTTTTTGCAAAGCGGCGCATATGCGCGCGCTGTCCCTAAGCCACTGCGTCTCGGAGCCGTCCAAAGCGGTCAGGCCCCACGCCGGGGACTCCGTGCCGAGAGTTTCGGGGCGGTACTGCCAGAAAATGAAGCCCTTGGCGCCCAGGCCCAGCGGCACGAGGATATTCCCCTTCATTTGCTCAAAGTCCGGAAGGATTGGCCTGCCGTAAGTGTCGCCGCCCAGGGCGTGTATCTCGGCATTGATGACCTTTTTCCCGTCGGCGCAGGAAACCGACAGCGCCGCGGGAAAGGGGCTGTTGCCGACGCTGTTGCCGAATATGTCGCACAACCCGGCCATTTCGTAGTCGTTGGCGCAGCAGGTTGCCATGTCAAAGGTCGGCATCGGCACAGTATGCACCATGACCGGCGTCGTCCCGCCGACGGCCTTGATCGTCTCCACCCGCATCCTGAGCTCATCGCTAAGCACGCTGGAGAAGAACATGCGCCAGTCAATCATGTCGTTGAACGTCCCGCGGTCACGCGGCGGCTCAACCTCGTTCCAGCAGGCGTAATTCCTGTTCCAGCGGCGGTTGAGAGAGGTTATGTCTCCGAACCGGCGGCGCAGGAAGCCGATAAATTTCTCCAGGCAGCGGGGGCAGTAGCACACCAGGGAATCCTGCCCCGCCTTGCGCAAAATGCCGCAGGTCAGCTCAGGCTCGTTCCACAGGTCCCACAGTTCCAGCGCGGGATGTCCGGCATAGCGCCTCGCAGTTTCGGCGAGAAAAGCCCGGCGCGCCTCTATGCCCGCCGGATGGTTGTAGCATGGCCCCGGTGCGCCTCCGGCCTGCCGGCACGCGGTCACCCTTGGGTGGACTGTCCTGTCGTCGGAGGTGATCATCAGGCTGTCGGGATATTTCCGGTAAAACCACGCGGGAGCGGCGTCAAAAATCGTGTTTATTATCACCCGCAAACCGTTTTCCGCGGCCAGGCGCATAAGCCGGTCCAGGTCGGTGAAATCGTACGCGCTTTCGGCCGGGTTATTCCACCGCCACTGCGCCCACAGTTTGACAGTGTTGAAGCCGTGAGCGGCGATGTTTTTCATATCCTGCTCCCACTGGGAGGGAAGCGGCGTAGGCGCGCGGTAATACTGCGCGCCGAAAGGAATGTAAGTCATAATATCCCCCTGCTGTTGCGCTCCCTAAACTCCTTCGGGCTCATCCCCGCGTGCGCGCGGAAGAGCGAGCTGAAGTAGGCCACGTTGTTATAGCCGACGCTGCGCGACACGTCGCATATCCGCGCCGTGGGGTTGTTCAACAGTTTTTTGGCCTCGTTTATGCGTATCCTGATTATATAATCCATAATGCTGAGGCCGGTCTCCTTTTTGAAAAGACTGGTGGCATATCCGCCGGACATATATATATCTCTCGAAATCTGCGATACGGTCAGGTCCTCGCCGTAGCGGGCGGCCACTATGTTCTTGATCTGCTCGGCTATGGCCCTGCCGCGGCTGTTGCTCTTCCGCTCCAGATACTCGTGTATCCCCGCGGTCACGTTTTTTAACCAGACGCGGATATCCGCGATGGTGTCAAACCGCAGCAGCTTGCCGATGGGGTTCGAGCCCTTCCCGAAAATGTCGTCCACGGTGATGTCCTGTGATATCAGCCGCCGCTCTATCAGGTTGATATATCCGATGCAAAAATTCTGTATGACCCTGCCGCTCGCGCCGAAATCGCGAAACGCCTCGAATATTTTATCCAGACATGCGTCGGCGGTCTGCCTGTCGCCTGTCATTAGCGCGGCGAGCGCCTCGTTTCCCAGGCGCCCCGACAGTTCGTCAAGTCCCGGCCTCTGCCGGCCGATCACGTCGGAGAGACGTGTGATCCGGCTTTCGTCTGTTGTCAGGTTATACTGCAAAGCCTCCAGCGCCTCTTCGTAAGAACCTTTCAATCCAAGGAGATTTTGGGAGGTACCGCCGATTCCGGCGGAAATCTCCGCGGCAAATCGCAACAGGAAGGCGTCTCTGACCCGCCGCATCAGGTCATACGATCCATCCTCCAGCTCCTTTTCATCCGGCGCGGAGAGCAGCGCGGCGAAACGCATCTCGCCGGCGGAGGCGCAAACGCCGGGGAACGTGCCAATAAGCCTTGCCAATTCCTCGGCCATACCGGCGCCGGACGCGCCGCCCGGATTCTGCCAGGCGTCGGGGCCGCGTATGTCTATTGCGCAGGCGCAGTAAAAACCTTTTTCCAGAAGCGGATGATCCAGGAAGGCCGACCTCTCGCGGGCCTCCTCCTCGCTTTCAAAAGCCCCCGCGACCAGGTCCCGGCAGAATTTGCCGCGCAAAAGCGGCATACTTTCCTTTATCTTGTCCTCTATCCCGTTACGTTGCGCCTTTTCCCTACGCTCATCCTCGCACTGCCGCGCCACATCGCTCAGAAGCCCCTCCAACTCCTTAAGTTCGTATGGTTTGAGAAGATAGCGAACCGCGCCGACCTCTATGGCTTTTTTGGCGTACTGGAAGTCGTCATACCCCGACAGGATGATAATTTTGGCCGCCATGCCCGCCTGTTTGATTTTCAGGGAGAGTTCGAGCCCGTCCATCACCGGCATACGTATGTCCGTAATGACGATATCCGGATTGAGGCGCACAGCCGCCTCCAGCGCGTCGCGCCCGTTTTCGTAAGACCCCGCCAGTTCAAGGCCGAGGCCGCGCCAGCCGACGTTTCGAGCGAGGCCGTTGCGCTCGATATCCTCGTCGTCTATGATGATGACTTTGAGCATAGCCGCCTCCAAGTACCGTTTATCAGCCGCCGGATACCGTTTTCGGGAGGACTATTGTCACTTTCGTCCACTCGTCCTTGCGGCTCTCCACACTCACGCCGTACTGATCTCCGTAGAGCAGGCGGATTTTCTGCACGACGTTTTTTATCCCATAGCCGCCGGAAACGTTCGGGTCGGTTATGTGTCTGAGGATGTCGTCGTCAATGCCGCTGCCGTTGTCCTCGACGGTGAAGCGCAGACAATCGCCGCCAGTGTCCGCGGAGATGACGACGCGGCCCTTGCGGTCGAGAAGTTCCAGGCCGTGGATGATGGAATTCTCCACGAATGGCTGCAGAATCATCTTAGGCGCCTGGTACAGGCCGATCTCGGGGTCTACGTCAAATACCGCCTCAAATTTACCGGAGAACCGTATCATTTGGATGTCGATGTACGCTTTAACCTGTTCGATCTCATCGCCCGCCGAGATGATTTCTTTGCCGCCGCTGTGGGTCAGTCGGTAGTATTTGGCCAGGGCGTTGACGGCGTGGCTGATATTGTCCGCTTTGATATCTATGGCCATCCAGTTGATGGATGACAGGGTGTTGTAGAGAAAATGCGGGTTGAGCTGGGCCTGAATAGCTCTGAGCTCGATCTGGCGCTGCTTGACGCCGGCCTCATATATGTCGCTGATCAGCGCCTTTATTTTGTCCACCATGATGTCAAACTGTCGGTTCAGATAGCCTATATCGTTGTTCTCATAGCTTGGTTCGGGGATGTGGCTGTCGAAATTGCCGTCGCCCAGCGCCTGTATCTTGCTCACCAGGCGCTCGGTTTCGCGCATGATGCGTTTGGACAGCAGGAAATTGACGGCAAAGCCCACGGCCGTTATCGCGCCGGCAATGAGGATGACAAAGACCTGCGCCTGCCGCATGTCCTTCATCATGTCCGTGGATGAGACCGCGATAACGAGCGTCACGCCGGAACGCTGGTCCGTCTTGGATATAACCGTCTGTCCGAGGGACGGTATCTCTAAAGGCGTCTCTGAAAGGCTTGCCCCCGCGAGATATGTCAGCATGGCGCCTGCCTTTTCGCCGCTTTGATAAATGACGCCGCCGCGCGCGTCGAGCAGCGCGACGCTGTTCATGACGTCTCCGAACTCACCCAGCAGGTCGCCGATTGTGTCGGCCCGCACAACGACGCGGATGACCCCGAGCAGTTGGTTGGATGAAAACGCCCGCACCTGTTTGCTGAGCTCCAGCATCATCCGGTCGGAATTGTAACGGACGTCTATATAGGCCGCGGACAGGCGCGACATTTCATCGTACCATCCGCCGTCGTTCCCTCTGTCAATGATGAAGTTGCCGTCGGCCAAACCGTTTCTCTGAGGTATGAGTTCTATTTTGTAGATGTCCGCGTAGAGATTTCCGACGTCGAACTTTTTCCGTATCGCGGATATGGCCAGATATCTCTCGTAGTCGTCGGAGATGTCCGCGTTCAAGGCGCTTTGGAGGGCGGAATCCGCGCAAAGGCCGTTAAGCACGGTCCGCAGAAGCCCTAAGCGGTATTGCACACCCGAATTGAGCTGATTTGCCAAAACGGACAGATTTTTGTCCATTTCCGCCCTTGTGATGGCCGATATGCGGTAGTAAAAAACCGCGCTGACCGACGTCACAAGGCATACCAGCAACAGGCCGTAAAACAGCATGACAGAATTTCTGAGGCTGTTTCGGCGCTTCCCGCCCGGCCGCGTTCCAGACATGCGACCACCTACCGTGATTGGACAGATTTGCCGTGATTATGCCGGATGCAGAAAACATTCGCCGGCGATGTCGACGGAGGAGGTTAATGGACACCTCTATTTACTGTCGTATTTTATCACGCCTCCCCGCAAAAAGAAAGAAGCGTTGCTTTTTACGGCGCGACAACACATGATTCAAGGCGGACAACCTGCCTGTCAGGCTGTCCGCCTTATCATTTTTGCATAAATCGCCGATCTATTTATTCGCGCTTAAATAATTCTGGTAATTCTCCTTCTCGACATCGACCAGCCCCGCGTTCTCCAGCTCGGAAATCATGCTTGCGATCTTGGTATCCACATCGCCGTCGGCGGCGGAGCGAAGGACGATATCCGCGAACCACCTGTCGTACAGCGTCTTTATGTCGGCCCACTTCTCATTATAAACCGGCCCGCGCCCGTAGGTTAAATAGTTCTCCATCTTCAGATCCGTGGTGATGTGCTTCGCGGTCGCTTTGAGCGCGTCGGTCTTGAACTGGAAAACGGGCGGCGCGCCCTTGGCCGCGGTCGGGGGATTGTTGGAGTCTTCGGTGCCGGGGAGGTTTATCCAATAGCTCCATCCGCCGTTTTGGACGGTGAAAGTACCGGCCGCCATTTGGTCGGCGACAGGCTTGTTGTATATCCACTGGCCGCTGGCGTCCATCGTCCAGTCGTTGTCCGTCTCCGACGGCGCGCCGTGCATCATTATGGCGTTGCCGTCGCGCGTGTACGCCCAGTTTATGAACTTGGCCAGACGGACGGGGTCGGACACTGATTTGCTCATGCACGACATGGACCAGCCGTAAGGGCTGTAGGTCCAATACTTGCTGGCCTCGGAAATGCCGGCCTTATGAGGCATCTCGGTGGGGATGTAGCTGGCTTTAAGCCCCATCTTTGCGAAAGCTGGGTCGATCCAGTCCTTTATCCAGCCGGGAGCGACGAAGGTATAGGCAAAACGGCCCTGAGTGGCTTTCTCCTTGTTCTGGTCAAGGCTCGCGGTGAAGGTCTCGGGGTTCAGCAGTCCCTCACGGTAGAGCTTGGCCAGATATTTGCACATCTCGGCGTACTCCGGCTCGTAGAAGAAGTGTTTCATCCTCTCGGAAGCAGCGTCGGGCGAGTCAAAGCTGCTCGAAAAAAATGTCTTGATCCCGAACATCGCGCCAAACAGCAGCTCGACGGTGAAGCTGGCCGGGTCATACTGGAACATGCTGATCGGGATCATATCCGGGCCCGCTTTTTCCTTCACGGCTTTGAGAAAATTGTAGAGCTCGTCGGTGGTCTTGGGGGCCTGCATCCCTGTCAGCTCCAGCATATCCGAGCGCACGACGGGCACGCTGTTGACGTGCACGTTGGTGGACACCTTGTTCGGCGACACGGTGAAGCTCGGCAGTATGTATATCTTGCCGTCTGAGGGATTGCAGAACTTGGCAAGAATCTCGGGGGAGTTGTATTCGCGGAAATTGGGCATGTACTTGGCGATAAGGTCGTCCAGCGGCTGGAGCATCCCCGCGTCAGCCAGCTTGTTAAAAAGCTCCGGCTTTGTCCAGTAGGTGATGACATCCGGCATTTCCTCCGAGGCGACCATCATATTGATCTTGTCCTCGGAGTTTTCACCGGCGGGCCAGGTCATCTCGCTGAGATCGAGTTTGAAGTGGTCCATCAGGTATTTCAGCGTGACGTTGTCTTTAGTGCCGGTCGAATTGGGACCGCCGGCCAGGTAGCCGCTGATTTGCATAACATCCTTGTACTCTTCCAGCTTCAGGTTGTCCTTGCTTCCCCCGGAAGCGGAGCCCGACACAGGGGTCTTGCCCGAGCACCCCGCCAGCAGGGAAACCGCGAGGGACGCGGCAAGGATCAGAGCCGCCAGTTTTTTGAGTTTCATTACTTTTCCTCCTTTTTTAATAGTGGACGAAGTCTAATTACATGCGGTTTATTTCACCCTTTTACCGCGCCGAGCAAAATCCCCTTGACAAAATACCGCTGCAGAAAAGGGTAGACGCACAAAATAGGGACTGTGGATATGATGATGGCCGCCATTTTCACCGATTCGCTCGACGTTTTTATCACGCCGCCCACGTTGACCAGGAGGCTTGCCTGCTGCATGAAGATGACTCGCAGCAGCAAAGTCTGCAGCGGAATCTGGTTCGATTTTGTCATAAGCACCTCGCCGAGGAACCAGTCGTTCCAGTGGGCCACGCCGATGAACAGGGCGATGGTGGCCAAAACCGGGGTGCTCATCTGGACAACTATGCGGAAAAACACCACGGCGTCGTTAGCCCCGTCTATCTTGGCCGATTCCTCGAGGCTCTCGGGTATCTGCTCGAAAAAAGACCGGAGTATTATTACGTAAAAGGCTGAAAACAGGTTGGGTATGACGAGGCCCCATATGTTGCCGCGCAGGTGGAGGTTGCGCATCATCAGGAACCACGGTATGAGGCCGCCGGATATGTACATTGTCACGGTGACGAAAATGATGAAAAACCTTCTGCCGATCAGATATTTTTTGGAGATGGCGTAGCCCATGAATGAGTTCAGCGTAACACCGAGGACGGCCGCCAGCACCGTCCGCCTGACGGAAACCCAAAATGCGGAGAGCAGCGTGTCATTCTGAAAGACCCGGAGATAAGCGCCCGTGGAAAACACCCCGGGGAACAACCAGACGTTCCGGCTCGGAAAATCAAAGTCAGAGTTGAAGGAGAGCGCCAACACGTAGCAGAAGGGATATAAAGAAACCAGCAGGACAAATATCATGATCGCCCTGTTGACGGCGGTAAACGCCTTGTCGTCCTTATTCTGCTTCATTTCCGGTCCTCCCTCCCGTATTGTCTTCAGAACAATCCGTACCCCGCAAAAGCCTTTGTCAGCTTATTCGCGCCGAGCACCAGCAAAACATTGACGGCCGACCGGAGCAGCCCGACCGCCGTACCAAGGCTGTACTGGCCGTTGACCAGGTTGTTGCGGTACACGTATGTGTCTATGACCTCGGCGGTATCGTATGTGGCGGGTCTGCCGAGTATGTACATCTGGTCAAAGTTGGCGGACAGCATGAAACCTATGCGGATAATCAGCAGCACTACTATGGTGTTCATAATACCGGGCAGGCTTATGTATACGATGCGCTTCAGCTTGCCCGCTCCGTCCACCATCGCCGCCTCCCCGACCTCCGGATCCAGCGAGGTCAGCGCCGCCAGGTAGATGATCGCTTCCCAGCCGGTTTCCTTCCACGCCTCGGTTATGTATGCCAGCGGCCACATCCATCCCGGCTCGGAAAAAAAGTTAATGGGATGGCCGCCCAGGCGCAGTATTATCTGGTTTACAAGGCCGCCGTCGATGGACAGGAGTTTTCCGAAGATGGCCAGAGTGACCACCCACGAAATAAAGTGGGGCATGTAGGAGACAGTCTGCACCGTCCTTTTGAATTTTCTGCCCGGAAGTTCATTCAAAAGGAGGGCGAAGATTATCGGAACAGGGAAAAAGAATACCAGTTTAATTAGGCTTATTCCGATCGTATTGACCAAAACGGTCGAAAACCACGGACTGTGGAAGAATTGCCTGAAATACTTAAGACCTATCCAAGGGCTGCCAAGAAAACCCAGCTTTGTGGAGTAATCCTTGAAGGCGATGATTATTCCGGCCATCGGCGTGTAGCAAATGAGGATAAACCATATCAGTCCAGGCAGTAAAAAGAAAAAAAGATATCGCTGCTGATAGAGCCTCGCCCCAAGACCGCTTCTTTGCTCATTATCCGCCCCGGCGGGTCTCTTGTGCGCCGACAATCGCTATCCCTCCCGGGTATGAGGTTGCTGAGAGTTTACCTGTTGATAATAAAAGTATAATTGGAGCGGGAAACCTCATCAATATACGATTGTGTATATTTCTATCAGATTTTTACGGATTTGCATGGATACGGTTATACCGGAGTGCGAAAACATCAGCCTCCTCTGTCACGTCGTCGGCAAATGTTTTCTGCATCCGGTATATGTAAACCGATCCATGCAAATCCGTTTTTAACCGGTATTATCCGTCAAATCCGCGCCGGAAGGCGCGCCGTTGTCTTTGTTTTTATCACGCGTCCGCGAAGCGGACATGCCTGCGCTACGCCGTCACTGTCACGGCGAATACGGCTTTTTCGCCGGTCGGCGCGGTCAGCGTGATTACGGCAATGCCCGCTTTCAGAGGAACCAGCTTGCCGTCGGGGGTCACGTTGCAGACGGCCGCGTTGGAGGTCGTGAACGCCACCGCCCCGGCGCCGTCCCAGGTGTACGGAATTGCCAGCGGCTTGGCGACCTTGGCCAGCATCGACTTCACCATGCAGTCGAGCTTCGCCGGAACCAGGCCATTCAGCGCCGTTTGCAGGGCATCCGCGGCTTTGGTCACGTCGGCGTCCGTCGGCCCCCCGTTCGCGACCGCCTCATACCCCGCCTGCATCGCCTGCCACAACGCGTCCACGCCGGCTTTGGCGTAATTCCCGCGGTCGGCGTATTTGCTTTCTGCCTCGGCCAGAAGCGCTGTAAGGCCGGATAAATCCGGTTCCCCGGCGGCCGGGGAAAGCAGAACCAAGTCCCCGAAAAGCTGCGGATTCTTACCTCCGCGGCCTATGCCGCCCTGATACTGCATAAAGGCGTGGCGGTCCCCGCCGTCGCTGTCGTTGAACAGGAAACTCAGGCCGATCAGCGTGTCCCCGTCGACGGGTGTCCCCGGCGGGATCAGAGTCGTCCACGGTATCGCCATTTCATATACGGTCACACCGTTTTCGTCATCGCGGATTATGGCCGTGCCGGCGTCGAGCGCTCCGGCCGGGGGCCCGCCGTAATAGCTGCGGTACAGGCGCTCGGTGACCTGATTGTCTTTATCCAGGGCAAAAGCCATCTCGTCAAAGCCCCAGGAGCCGATTTTTTCGGAGCGGGCTGGGTCTATCGCGATTTGGAGGCTGTCGCCCTTCCAGATATCGTCGCCTGTATAAAGCTGAGTCTGCGTGTCGTCCCTGACCTCGGCCGCGAAATAGAGGAAATCGTCGTCACATTTGATATAGGCCGTCCCGCTAAGGTCGGCGAGGCCCCTCCAGGGGGTCGGAGGGACGGTTACGCTGTCATACTGATCGGCGCGGCCGACAACCGCCAGCGCGGCGTTATCCCACTCTCCCGGAGAAAGAATTCCGTCGATATCCGGCGGCGCGGCGCATTTACCCGCGGCCAGAAGGTTGGTTTTACGGCTGGCGCTTTGAGTATTGCCGTTTGTCAGCTCAGTACGTATGTTCACGTTAAAGAAGTCCTTATCGGCGGGCTGTTCGCCCAGCTCGAAAAAGAAGTCCTTTGTCTCTTTAGCGTCCAGGGCAAATCCGGCCGAAAGGCTGCCCCTAAGCACGCCGCTGTCGTCGCTCACCGACAGCTCGCCCGCCAGGGCCACATTCCTCTGATTTGTGAGGCTCACGTCAAAGAGCCAGTTCCCATCCTTGTCGACGACCGGACGCGAACTGATATTGAGGTCTTCAAGCGCCGTATCGTTGTACACCAGCGTCAGGCCAAGGCCGCGGCCCTGGAGGTACACAGGGGTCTGCGCGACGGAGAGCGCCGCGAGGTTCCCGTCCATAACCGGGTCTATCGGTTTGCCGTAGATGTCCGATGCCGCGAAGCCGCCTTCCAATGAGAGGGTCACGTTGGAAGCGCCCTCGGAATTCCAGAGGATATATATACACTCATCCCCCCTGACGGCCTTATACACGTACAGGTTCCCGTCGAGGGCGACGCGCTCCAGGGTGTCGAAGCCCGCTATCTTGTTCGTCAGCACGTTCATCGCCACGAAAGCCTGCTTACCCGCCAGCGGATTGTCATGGTCGCCCACGTTGTGGAGCAAGCCGATGCCGCCGCCGGGGTCGTTGGCTTCATCCATGAACTCATAGTAGAAAATCCTGTCCACGCCGCCGGCGAGGCCCAGAATATACCCTCTGACCGCGTACGCCGCCTGCTCGTTGGAGCGGTCACCCTGCTGCGTCATATAACCGGTCTCGGTTATCCAAAGCTCTTTTCCGTCCGGGTCGCCGTTTTTCTGCGCGAACTCGTCCAGGAGCGCGGCGACGCTGTCGATGTCCTGAGTGAATCTTGCCTCCTCCGGGGAGATGTCGGCCTTGTCAAAGGTATAGAAGTGGAAAGAAAGCGCGTCGAGTTTGTTGTAGCCGCCGGCGTCCAGCATACGGCGAAGCCAGGCCGTGTCGGCGAAATAGGTGACTCCGCCGACCACCGTCGCGCTCGGGTCGACCGATTTGACAGCGTCATACGCGGCCGCCAGAACTTTCGCGTAGGCTTCGGGCGGGTAGGCCTTTGGGTTGAAAGTCTTGTTCTCGGTATAATCCCACTCGTTAAGCACCTCGTAATAATGCACCTTGCCCTTGAAATGTTCGGCCAAGACCCTGGCATAGTTGGCAAAGGCGGCTATCGCCTCGTCGGAATACGGTGGAACGCCTTGGGGGTACGACGGGTCGTAATCGTAGAGCGGATTGCCGTAACTTAAAAGCAGCAAGGGTTCCATGCCCTGCTCCTTCTGCCTGTCGACATACGCGTCCCACTGGGGAAGCACATTGACCACGCCGGGCGTTGTCTCCGCCATGTTCCAGTACATCTCGTCGCGGATCATGTTGAACCCGGCGAGTTTAGCCAGCGGGACAAGCACTCCGGAATCCTGCCCCGGGTAGTTGAAGTGCGTACACGCACCGAACCTGACGTCTCCCTCTCCGGCCGAAAAAGCCGGGTTGACCACGCTGTAGCAGACCGTCCTGTCCGCCGAGGAACCTCCGGACCCGACGCTGAGGCTGACCTCGTAGTAGCCGGTGCATTCGGCGTAGAGGGGTATATCCAGGACGCCCTCCGCGCCCTTAGCGGCGCCGACGCCGGCCGTCCCGCCGCCAACCCGGCCTCCGAAGGCGTCGGTTATGGTGTAGGCCACGTCAAAATATGCTTCCGCCGGGCCGTTGTTCCGCACGCGCGCCTGCAAAACCGGAGCCGCGTCGGCTGTCGTGAAGATGTTTCCCGTTTTTGAGCTGTTCACCGTGACCGTAACCACGGGGGGTACGGCCACGGCCCTATTGACTTTGATTGAGGATATGTATACCCCGGCGCTGCTCTTGCCCATTTTGGGCGCCCATATCGCGACGCGGAAGTCGTGGCTGCCCCAGCCGAACAGCGCGCGCGGGACAAAGCCTTTCAGCGTGAAGGTATGGGACTTCCACACTCCGGAGTTTTCCAGGCTAACGACCTCGCTCTCGTCGCCCGCGTTGTACGCGACGTTGAACTTGCCGCCCGCAGGACCGTCCGTATCCCCGTCGTAGTATTCCACCGTGACGTCGACCGCTCCGTCGTCCGCGACCAAGGAGTAGTCCTGTATCTGGCCGATAACGCTCCAGATGCCGGATCCGTCCACGGCCAGTTCCCAGCAGGGTTTCCCGCCGGTTATCGCCGCGGTGGGGACAGCGCCGCGATTCTCGGTCAGCAGGCTAAGGTTGCTCGTGCTCGCGCCTCCGAAACCGACCTCGGCTATGACGCCTCCGCCCTGGGGATTGACTTTAACCGAGGAAATATTTACTCCCGTTTGGCTGGACCCCATCTGCGGCGCCCATAAGGCGAGCCGGAAGTCGTGGCTGCCCCAGCCGAACAGCGCGCGGGGAACGAAACCGTTCAGCACGAAGGTATGAGTCCTCCATTCTCCGGAGTTCTCCAGGCGGACGACATCGCTTTCGGCGCTCATATTGTACGCGATATTGAATTTGCCGCCCGACGGCCCGCCGATATCGCCGTCGTAATATTCGACGGTGACCTCGACGGGTTGTGAAGGCGCAATCGCGCTGAGGTCCTGGATCTGGCCGGAAGTTCCCCAAATCCCTTTGCTCCCGTCGCTGTCCAGATACCAGCAGATTTTGCCGCCCACCGCGCGGGTTGCGGGTTCTGTCCCTGTTCCCTCCGGACGGAACTTGATATTGCTCATGATCGCCGTCCCGAAAACCGCGCTCGCGACCTCCTGGCCGGCCGCCGCCGACACCGTTGCCGCGGCGCCGGGAATTGCCGGAAGCGTCAGGCACAAAGCCAGCAAAACCGACAACAGATATTTGATGCGCTTTTTCATAAGGCAGCCTCCTTTTACATGAGTTTTATAAGTGGTATACGCACCACTTCCTGATTTTATCAACCGATCTGATTCTGTGTAAATATCAGTAAACCTCTATTTTTATCAGTAATCCGCTATCATATCGTTTTGTCAACCCATAACCTCCCTTTCCTGATATAATTGAACCGAAAAAAAGTTGTGAGCCATTATCAGGCGATGATTGCGAGGGGCTGGTAAATAACTATGAGAAATGAAAGGATTACTTTTATGCAAATTCCGGTTGACGTTACTTTTCACCCAAGCTGGTGGCATAAAAACGCGAACGTAGCTTTTAACCGCGATTTTTTTGAAAACGTTGATTATAGGTTGGAAGCCGATGTGAGAATGCGGCGGGTGTTGTTTGAGAAATTTGGAGATTTGGGCTTGGGGGAGGAGTACCCAAAACCGAGACCGATTATCGGCAGCGATCTGATCGCGTCAGGATTTTTACATTCCGCAATTCTGGGCTGTCAGGTCAGGTACAGCGATGAAAATCCTCCCGAAGTGATTTGCATGAATCTTGACGATGACGGCGTAATGAATCTGACAACTCCCAGACTCGACGAATCTCCTATATGGCGCGATTTGCAGTCGCAAATCGACAGGCTGTTAAGTGAATTCGGATATGTCATGCCATGCGTCAATCTGATGGGCGTCCAGAATATCGCGTTGGACATAAGGGGATCCGGGTTGTATATAGATTACTTTGAAAACCCTGAGCTTGCCCGCCGTCTGCTGTCGCTTTGCGCCGCCCTGTCGGTGGAAATCGGGCGGAGACTGAGAAGCCTGTCCAAAAAAGTTTCATGGGGCGTCACCGCTATTACTAAACAGACGGCGCCTGACGTTTATCTAACCTCCAACTGCACCGTTGAAATGGTTTCTCAGGACGTTTATGAGGAGTTTTTATTGGAATATGACGTTATTTTAGCGAAAGAATTTCAGCCTTTCGGAATTCATCATTGCGGCCAAACCATGGAACATGTGGCGGAAGGGTACAAAAAAGCCGGCAAGCTTGCTTTTGCGGAAGTTGGAGCGTTTTCAGATATCGGGTATGTCAGAAAATGTTTGCCCGATGTTTACCTGAACGCCCGGTACAGCCCCGCCAAGCTTACGGCTGTGAGCCGCGGGGAACTGCAAAGCGATATATCACAGATTATGGAAGCGGCCAAGCCCCTTAATCTACTATCTATATCATGCGTAGGAATCGACGCTTCGGTATCAGACGAAAAAGTATCGGACTTTATGAAAATCTGCCGGGAATTTGAGTGAATAGGAGGATGTAAGTTAATGTACAGGAAAACAATTACGGTAATCGGCGGCGGAAGCGTAAACTGGATGAGGACTTTGATGCGCGACGTTTACCTGGTTGACGAACTGGAGGGCGGGGAAATCAGGCTGGTAGATCCCAATACGGAGCATGTGGAAGCCGTTGCGGACATGCTGAGGGCGTTTAATAAAATACGCGGGAAAGACTATAAAATATCCACCGTTCCCAACAGGCGCGAAGCTCTGGACGGAGCCGATTTTGTTATATCAACGTTTAGCCCGGGCGCGATGGACGGTTTTTGGAACGATCTGGAGATACCGAAAAAATACGGCATAATACAGCCGGTATCCATGACTGTGGGTCCCTGCGGCATATCCGCCGCCATTCGGACCGCTCCCGTCGCCTACGAAATTATCCGGGATATGGAGGAAATGTGTCCGGGCGCTTGGATGCTGAACGTGACAAATCCAATGAGCGTAGTCGTCAGGGCTATGTCTATGGCAGCCCATAAGACAAAAGTGATAGGATTGTGCCACGAGCTGCACTGTATCGGCAACTTTATCGGGCCTATTCTGGGTTTGCCGAAACAGGAAAATGATGATGTTCTCGATTACATATACAGATGGCTGCCCGAACAGGGACTTGACTTTACTGTGGCCGGCGTCAACCACTTTATTTGGATCACGCAAGCGGCCCTGAACGGGGAGGACGCAATCCCTGTTATCCGGAAGTATTGTGAGGACAACCGGGAATCGCCGGAGTACACGGAGCCTGACGCAAACCCCTATTGGAACAGGAACGCGGTCAAGTTCGCGTTTTGCAGACAGTTCGGTTATCTGCCGCTTGTCGGAGACAGGCATTTGGTGGAATTCTATCCCAGTTTATGCAATCCGCGCAACGGTTACGGCATGAAATATAAAGTTTGTAAAACGTCCGTGGACGCCAGAAAGTTCAGTAAATATAAAGAGCTGGAGGAAATCAGGAGCGTCACGGAAGGGAAGACGGAAGTTTCATGGAAGCGTACCGGCGAGGAAATGGTTGAGATTATGAAAGCTATTTTAAACAATACGCCCACCCCCTGCATAGTAAACATTCCAAACAGAGGTCAAATCACTAATCTCCCTAAAGACTCAGTGGTGGAAACTTTTGCGACGGTTACCGCCGGCGGGGTCGAGCCTAAAATGTCGGGGGACATGCCGGGTTCCGTCGGAACTTTATGCAGGCTGCATGTCGATATTCATGAGCTGACAGTTAAAGCCGCGCTGGAGGGGGACAGAAAGTTGCTTATTGAGGCGCTGAGTCTGGATCCTTCCAGCGGCTGCGCCGACTTTAGCGAGATTCCTGATCTTGCCGACGAGCTGCTGCTGGCTAATAAAGAATGGCTGCCGAGGTTTTTTTAAAATAAGACTATTCACCGCAGTTAAATCCCCTCTCTCATCACCCCCCTTGTCTGGTACCCGCCCAGCCCCTTCCGCCCGGTGATCGTGTTCTCCAGGATCTCCTCCATCGACAGCACCTTGTCTATCGAGGAATTGGCGATCACTTCCCCCGCGAACACCGGGTCGAGCGCGTGGATCAGCACCCGCTCCGGGCTGGAGGCTATGTTCGCGCCCGCGTCTATGAGCGCCTCGTAGTTGGACTGGCACGCCCCGGCGATTATGATAAGGCTGTCCTTGGACGGGTTGAAGCAGCGCGCCGCCCGCACCGTCTCGCGAAAATAGCCCGACGAGCGGTAGTTTTCCATCCTGTCTTTTCCGTTTTTATCCAGCAGCGAGTCGTGCCCGGTCACGACCAATATGTCCGGAAAATGCTCCGTCAAAAGGCCGGTTATCACGTCCGGCTGCCTGCTCTCCGGGACGATGAGGCACAGCGCCGAAAGCCCGAGCTTTTCGTAATAGTTTTGGCACAGGCTGTGATAGCTCTCGTCCGCGTCCAGGTGCAGCACCTTGCCCGGCCTGCTGTTGCGCCGCTCCTGCCTTTTTTCAGCGATTTTCCTGACCTTCCGGTCGATCTCGTTCATGAAGCCGAGCCTGAGGCGCGCCAGGACGTCCGGCCTGACGGGGATCAGGTCGGACTCGTCCGCGGACACGCGCAGCCGGTATTGTATCCCCGTCAGGTCAGCCTTTCCGCCGGGGCCCAGCCCGGTGATCCGGAACAGCACGTCGCAGCCGTATGAGCGCCTGCCGACGGCGTCTCCTATGTTCATTGTTCTTCCCCTGCCAATATGAGTTCATTTTTAGCGATTTACTATCAGCCTATGTGAACAAGCATCGTTTTGTGCAGGGTGGTTTTGCCGCCGGACGAACCCGTATTCGGCGGGTTGAATACTGTTCCTTACTCCGCGCTGTCCCAGTTTCCCTCGGAATACTTGGGGTCGATCAAGTCCCCTATCCCTGCCAGGATCATGATGATCCCCTGGACGCGGTGGGGAACCACACAGTAATTCCCGCGGCCGTTTTCGTCTTCTTTGACCAGGTTCGCGGCCAGAAGCGGCCTGAGGTGGTGATAAACCTGCCCCGTGGACGAATAGCGCCCGCTCTCCACCAGCTTGGCCACGCTCTGCGGCTGTTTCAGCAGAGCCAGCAACAGGTTCAGCCTGTCGCCGGAGCCTACGCAGGCCAGGACTTTCTCCGCCGTCCGTTCCTCCGCGAGCTTCAGCAAGCCGTCCGTGGCGATCTCGTTCTGGATCCAGTTGGATTGCCGCCCTCCGGAGGCGAACACGCCCATGTATGTGACCATTCCGGTCAAGCCGCCTTTATCCGCCAGCCAACAGAGTTCCTCCATTTTTTCGGACAAGCGCTTGTCCGGGTGCATGTGGATCATCGGGTAGATGTTCCCGACGCCGGGCGGGTTATCCCGCGACACGTTGTTTCCGTTTAGCCGGACGTCTTTTTTCCGCCACCTGGCTTCCGCGTCAGGCTGATTTTCCGACTCAACGCAGCCGCTTTCGCCGCGCCGCCGAAGTTCCTTCAGTTTGTCCTCTTCCATCTTTGCGCCCACGTCCATGAGCAGCGCCTTGATCTGAGCCATTTCGCCCCTGAGCTCGTCCAGTTCGCTTCCGTAATCCCTGTTCGTTTCAGCCATGCCATGACCTCCATTTTAACATTACGAATATACGCAATTACAATATAAGACAAAGACAACGATTTGTCAATAGACTTCTTCGGAAATTGATTTTTCGTTGTCAGCTGAGCGAAGCGAAGGGTCTTAAAATCAAGATTCTTCGCTTCGCTCAGAATGACAAGCGCCAATTTCCGAAGAATTCTAATATTTTTGGGTGCAGCAAATTTTCGTGGGAATCGTAGGGGACGCCCCCCTGGGCGTCTCGTTACTTGAATCTGCCGACAACTGCGGGACGCCGAGGGTTGCGTCCCCTGCTGCATTATGGCTGTATTATGTTGTATACCACGAAAATTTGCCGCACCCGACATTTTTTCAAAAGATACTATACTTCCCCGATTTGTGCTATACTAGATACAAGTTTCCAGGAACGGAGTGACGCATTTGAGAAAAAAAGAGATTATCGCCATGCTCCTGGCGGGGGGGCAGGGCAGCCGCATGGGCATTTTGTCCCAGGAAAAGGCCAAACCCGCGATAGCCTTCGGAGGCAAATACAGGATAATCGACTTTCCGATGTCCAACTGCATCAACTCCGGGATAGACACCGTCGGGGTCATGACGCAGTATCAGCCGCTGCTTCTGAACAAGCACATCGGCATAGGCATCCCATGGGACCTGGACC
>Ga0209629_10000725_pt1 | contig 18956 bp, 15 predicted proteins | sample TergutCu122P5_FD_187286 | JGI IMG/M metagenome (GOLD analysis project Ga0209629, IMG submission 187286) | Cubitermes ugandensis P5 segment gut microbial communities from Kakamega Forest, Kenya - Cu122 P5 (SPAdes) (version 2) | ecosystem: Host-associated > Arthropoda: Insects > Digestive system...
TAGCGAAGAGGTCACACCCGTTCCCTTTCCGAACACGGAAGTTAAGCTCTTCAGCGCCAATGGTACTGCATGGGACACTGTGTGGGAGAGTAGGTCGCCGCCGGTCTTTTACCATAAGCCTCGCTCCAATTCCTCGGAGCGGGGCTTTTTTATTTCAACATCACAAGGTTTATCTCCCTTCCCTCCTTCACCGCCCTACCCCTCGCTGTTTCAGTTATCCGGCGATGAGCGTCTTCATCATATGGCGGCGCTCCTGGCATTTCCGGACTGACAAGATTCTTTATGGATATTTTTTATAAAAAGAGAAAAGCCGCAAGGCTTGCGGTTGTGTTGTCCGTGGCGCCGTGGCGGCGGCATCAAGCGAGCAAGCTGGAAACAAACGATAGTCGGCGGCGACAACGTAAAATTTCTCCTGTTGCCGCTATCTGGCATAAAAAATGCTCTGGGCATATTGGTTTCGGAAAATCATCGGCAGGCAAAGCTTCAAATACTATGGAATGCCAATGCAAGCGAAGACGCCAATTTCTCACAGCGACGCGCGCGGTTTCACTCTCCTCGAGGTGGTGATTGCCATCGCCATCAGCCTTTTAATTATCTCGGCCGTTTTGGGCTTTTTCTGGATGCAACGCAGCAGCGCCGACCTGCAGCAAGACGTGGCGGCGGTTCAGCAGGATTTGCGCGGTCTCTCGCAGATACTCGCATCAAATATCCGCATGGCCGGTTATAACCCGCAGCATCAGGAAGACTTCGCGGCCTGCGGCGGAGCGGCATTCGCGCCCGGCTTTCAGGGCAACGATGCCGGACAGCCCGCTATCCAATTTAACAACCAGGCTTGCAATCAAGCGGAGAATGTCGCAACCGATGCCGCCCATATCGCTTTTGTCGCCGATATTGACGGCAACGGGCAAATCAACCGCGATACCGCCCCACCTGTCCCGCCCGCGCTTCCACCGCCCCTGGAACAAATCGCCTATCGTTTCAATCCCGACCCTGCCGCCTGTCCAGGTAGTCTCAGCGGCTGTATCGAGCAGTATTTCCCCGGCGCGAACCCGCCCTGGCAGCCGGTGGCGCAAAATATCGATGGCGTCCAGTTTTTATACCGCCTCAACAACGGAGCTGATGTCCTCAATCCAACCCAAACGCAGTTGAATGATATCAGAGCGGTGACCGTGACCATCCTGGCCCGCGCCGCTTTTCGGAAACAAGGCTTCACCGACAAGACTATTTACCGGCCGGCTTCCTGTCCCGCTGATCCCGACACCCCCTGCCCCGAGGCTTTCAATAGCGGCAATCCCTGGGAGGACAGCTACCTACGGCAAATGCTGACCTTTACCGCTCAATGCCGCAATATGTGAGGTGATACGCATGAGACAAACATCTCTGAACATCCTTCGCGCCACCCACGGTTTCACCCTGGTTGAGGCGATGCTTGCCGTCGCCGTGCTGATGGTGGGAGTGCTGGCGCTGGAAAAAAACTTCACCGCCCAGATCATGAACAACAATTCGACGAAACTGGTTACAGCCGGCGTCGCCTCTTCCTCCAGTTTTCTCGAAACGCTGCGGGCTCTCCCCTTAAATAACGCGCAACTGCCAAATGCCGCCAAGGCTGGCGAGATGGAACAGGGTTTGCTCAATAACGGCGCTAACTGCGCCAACCCGAATATAGACATGAACAAGACCACTGACGCCGGCGGCAACGTTGTCGCCGATTTCGCGGCCAATTGGGATAAGCGCAAAGGGGATTGGGGCAAGGAGACAGACTATTTCATTTTTCCGAGAGGTCAAATGCTCCAGCCGCGTGGATTATTCACAATATTCTGGAACGTCTGCAATAATCCGAGCGCCGAGGGCACAATGCAAATCCGGATGATCATCCGCTGGAACGACAAGAACCGCGCCAGCAATGTTACCGACGGCGACGCGCTCAATAACCAACAAGTGGTGATGAATTATGTCCGGGGCAATCTGTAAGCGGCCAGAAATATCCAAGGGGGAAGATGGCTTCGTCATGATCACGGTCATGCTCGTGATGGTGCTTCTTTTGGCTTTGGCGCTGGCCGCCGCCGACAGCTCCATCCTGGAAACGAGGATTGCCGCCAATCATCGGGAATACACCGAGAATTTCTACTCGGCGGATGGCGCGGCCATGGAAGGGGCGGAACTGATCGCCGCCGAACCCGATTCTGTGCGACTCGACCCCAAAACCAGCGATCTGACATGGCTCGATCAACAAAAGCCGGCGGTTGATCCAGCGGCGGTTGTTCCCGATCCCGCCTCGAATGACAGGCAATTCGAACCGATTAACGACATCTTCGACGATCCGGCGGTATGGGAACATCCCCCCAATGATAGAGTGCCACGGATGTCAGCGCTCGGCGACAACGACAACAGGCTGGTCCGGCAAATGGCCATTCGCACCAACATCGACAGCGGTAGTTCGGCAAGACTTAACTCTCCAGACAGAGTGACAGTCTTTTTGATCCACGGCTTTTCCCGAGCGACTGGCGACAGGGGCGGCGCGGCGAATATCGTGATTGGCTATGCACGGGAAAATGGGGCATCGAATTGAAGCCGGCTGGCCGCCGGCGTCGCCGCGCCAAAGAAGGCGCGCTCACAACCAGGAGGGAAAATACATGGAAGATAAACAGGAAACACCAGATATGAAAGAAATGAAAGGGAATACCCGGCCGTCATCGCTCTTGCCCGCCCTGTTGTGCGGCGCGCTTACTATTTTGGCCCTCGGCGGCGCCCAGGTGGTGGTGGCGGGCAATAACGACGCCAAGGATTTCAGCAACATCCCAATGGAGATGCGCCAGAACAGCGCTCCGGCCAATATCATGTATATTTTGGATGATTCCGGCAGTATGCACGACAACCGGGTCGGCATCGGCAGCTCCAGTCTTTTAAACGACGGCACGTCGGATCCTGTACCGGCATGGCTGTTCGCCCGCCACGATACTAACACCCTGTATTACGACCCGAGCCGGGAATATGCGCCTTGGCCGGGCCTGGAAAAGGGCAGTTCTCTGCCTCGCATTCCGCTCGCAAAAATCACGGCGGCGCCAAACTGGCCGGAGATTCCATCAGAACTCTCCACCTGCGCTACTGATAACACCCAACACCTGAGAAATACCGCTTATACGGCATATAATGGAAAGGATGGCTCTGGCGAAACAACCCGGGATATGACGGCAACGGCCACATGGTATACTTCGGAGACGCCGCAGACGTTCCCGTACCTTGACTATGCAGACGCTTCTTTATGCTACGGTAGCCCAAGATCCTACGACTACAATATCTCCTATGGATATTTCCCCGCCGCGAATTCGCTTCCGGATGGCAAGCCTCTACCAGCCACGCACTATTTTGTCTGCAAGGATAAGAATAAGAGTTGCACCACCGTTACTGAGGCATGGACGTTCTCCACTCCCGCTCCTACCACCCCCGGAATAGCGACGGATAATGAACTTTGGCTGGTGGTGTTACGGCACAATATTGGCGGCGCTCCACAGCGGCAGTTCTATAAGGTTTCTGCCCTAACGCCAGAGCAACATATTGTTCCCTTTACTTTAGGAAAGCCTTCGGGAGATACCGGCTGCTATTCCCCTGGGGAACCGGCAAAGTACATCTTTTATGTGTACCAACTGCAGGAGAGCAATCTGGATGGTCCTTATAACGATAACGATGCCAAAGTGCCAGACGAAGTGAAGCCCCATTGGACCCGTCCGGACGGCACGGCGCATAACCCCACGCCCACTGAAGAGCTGGAAAATTTCTTGCAGTGGTATGTCTATCACAGCACGAGAAATTTCGAGACGATGAACGCCATCGCCACCTCATTGCAGGAATTATCAGGCGTCAATGTCGGTATGTACAGTATCAATACCGCTGCTAATTATGGCGGCGACCCCAAGCTGCGGATCGGCGTCATGCCAGTGAAGGTGGGCGAAACCGACCGAAGCGATTATTTACTGTGCCGACTCTATAATTATTACGCCAAGGATGGCGTCACCCCTTTCACCCAGGCATACGAGCAAGTGGGCAGATATTTTGATATGTCGAGAACGGCCAGCTCGGACACCTTTGTCGTCGGCGACGATCAGGGGAAGAAAAAACCTTATGAAGATGACGCCAACGGCGGCAGTTGCCAGCAGGCATTTATCATCAACTTTACCGATGGCGTATTTGACTACTGGCCTCTCCCCTATTACTCTTACCCCTATAAGTATGTTGCTAATGACTCTCCCGATGGCGATGGCGATGGCCGGGTTATTCAAACGTCAATATCCACCGCCGACTGTCCAGATCCCCCCACCCAGCCCGTCAAGCCCACTCCTCCCTCACGCCCTTGTAAAGTCGCCCTGGAGAAATCCGAATCCAAGGGGTCTTGTGGCTGCTTGACAACTCCTCCGGCTGACACCGGCATATGTCCAAAGGACAATCAGGCTAAAGACCCCTGTCTGAACTTCCTCCCCTCCGTCTCGACCCCCATCATCCCTGGCACGAAATACTGCGGCAGTTATTACTCTTCCGGCCCTACCGCATGCTGCGCGCAATGCGTTACCTACTCCTGCCCAGAGTACGACGACAACGACCCCAGCTATCAGGCCGCCCTCGACGATTACAATGCCAAACTCGCCGACTACAATGTCAAAAACGCCGACTACCAGGCCAAGCTTGCCGATTACAATGCGAAAAAGGGTACATGTGAAAAAACAACATCGACATTTTGGCCCACCATTTCCGATTTCGCGAAATATTATTACGCCAATGATCTGGCCCCCGACGTCCACAACTATGTGCCCACCACGGCGCGTGACAAAAACAGCTTTCAGCACATTGTCACCTACTCGGTCTCCCTTGGGGTTTATAGCTCATTAACAAACTCATATTATGATCAAGAAACAAAAAAATATTATTCTTATACCGATTATCGTGACGACCCCTACTTTGACAATCATCCACAACCAAAGTGGGGCAGCACCAGCTACGCGACCGACTTCCTCTGGCAAGCCTCATTTGTCAGCAAAGGCATTTTCTACAACGTCACCGATGCCGGGGCCTTGACAACCGCCTTCAGGTCGATTGTCGCCAACATCGGCGCCTCCCCCGAGGGTGTGGGGGCCGCCGCCGTCAACAATGGCGGGCGATTGAATGACACCGCCACCATTTACGTCGGCCGCTACAACACCACCAATTGGACCGGCCAGCTTGCCGCCTATCCCGTCAGCAAACTTACCGGCAAAATCGGGGCCAAAGAAATCTGGGAGGCGTCGAAAAAGCTGAAAGAACGGACTCCAGACAACCGGCTGATCTTTACCTCCGACGGCAACGGCGAGGGGCTAAACTTTACCGAGGATAGCCTGAATGCCCCGAATGGCCTCACGGCCGGCCAAAAACAGATGCTCGGCTATGCCGCCAGCGGTACTAACACCTTTGCCGATAACATCAGATATATCCGGGGCGGCGATGTCTCCGGTCTGCGCAAGCGCGACAATATCCTCGGCGACATTATCCACTCCTCACCGGTTCTGCTGCGCTCCGCCGCCATGGGCGTCAACGACCCCACGGATCCCGGCACCATCTATGTGGGCGCCAACGACGGCATGTTGCACGCCTTTGATGTCAAGACCGGCGAGGAGCGTTTCGCCTTCATTCCCAGCCAGGCGCATGACCATCTGCTGGCTCTAGGCGCCTCGTCTTATGGGGGTAGTAACCACCGCTACTACATCGACGCCACGCCGGTGGCCGGACGCATGACTTTTTTCGACGACACCACCAAGCCCATGACCAGGACCAGAGACATGCGGTTCTTGGTCTCTGGCCTCGGTCGCGGTGGACGCGGCTACTTCGCCCTGAAGGTGGCCGACATAGCTTATGAGAAAGATGGGGATAAAAATGTTAAGCAAAAGGTCCTCCAGCAGGCCGAGAACATTAACAGCGCCACGTCCATGTCGGATGTGACGAACATGCTGCAATGGGAATACCCGACACGGGATATGATCGTTACACCGCCGGTCTCTACACGGCTTGAAGACAAAACAGATCAGCCGTTGACGCTGTCCTCCGGGCCTTGCACTTATAAGACTTATAACGAAGGTGGTCAAAACAACCCGGACGGCGACGGCGACTTGTATTGTGCGGACGGTCACGGCACGCAAGTGCTGGCCTACCGTGATGCCGACCTGGGCTATTCCTATAGCGCCCCGGTCATCTTCCCCAGCAACAATCGCAAGAAGAAAAATGTCGGCTTGCTATACCCGAGCGGCAATCAAGACCATCCTTGGGTGGTGGTTTTTGGCAACGGCTACGGCAGCGAGAGCGGCAAGGCGGTTCTTTATGTCCTTGACGCCCTAAGCGGCAAGCTGATTAAAAAGATCGATACCATGAGCGACCCAAGCAAAGTCAGCACCGCCGTGAAAAATGGCCTGTCTTCGCCAGCGGAACTCGATGTCGATAACGATGGCCAGGTGGATTTTGTTTATGCCGGCGATTTGTATGGCAATCTTTGGAAATTTGACTTCCGTTCCACCGAGCCGAAGGATTGGGATGTGGTGAGAAACAGCGCTGGGGATCCACAGCCGCTGTTTTCGACGATGCAAGGCGATCAGCTAGGCCAGCCGATCACCTCGCGGCCGGATATCGTCGCCCATAACAAGAAAAAGGGCTATATCATCGTCTTTGGCACCGGCCAATTCATTGGCCCCAGTGATTTTGATGATACCAAGACCCAGAGCCTGTTTGGCATCTGGGACAGCGACATCCCGTCAGCCGACATCAAACTGACAAAATATCTGGGCGCTTGGAAAAGGGATGGTGAGAGCAAGAACTCTTTCTCGGACGGTACCGGCACGTTCCCCAATGCCTCCCTGCTGAAGCAGAAGGTGAGATTTCAGGGAACGCCATTGGGGGCGCAATGCGGCGGCGCCGACGGCTGTCCGGAGGTGCGGGTGGTCAGCAACAACTTGATCAAATGGTATAACAAAAACGACACTACCACTTTCCCACATGTCGGCTGGTATCTCGATCTGCCCGGTCTTGAGCCGATAGAGTTCGACAGCGCGCCGGCCTCTTCTTCCGCCAAGGCCAGCGAACGGATCATCGACGATGTGCGCATCCGCTACGGCAAGGTGATCGCCCTGTCCTTCACCCCCAGCGGCGAGGGAGTATGTTCCGCCGGCGGCTCGTCGGTGCTGATGGAATTGTCGGCCTTTAACGGCGGCGGGCCAAAGAAGGCGCAACTGAATCTTGGCAGCGGCACACTCGGCAAGGGCGATTATTTTTCATTGGGAGGCGATAATAACTCCTTCACCGCCTCCGGCCTGATCATGAACGGCAAAGCCACCATGCCAACCATCATCCCCGGCGTTAATCCAAAGACGGAGTACAAGGTACAATTTGATAACTCCGGCGTGGCGAGAAGCACGCTTGAAGACGTGCCGTCCCCCGCCCTCTTCTGGCGGGAGGCGAGTCAGAACTGACGGCAAGGGCAATGGGTGAGACGAAACTTAATAATGCTTTTTTGACCCTACCCAAGGAACCTCTCGATTCCTCTGGGCAGATGGATTCCGTAACTTCGCGCGGAATGACAAGTCCTATCCCCCCGTCATCCCGCGTGGAGTCGCAGGGCGCGGAATCCACGGCATCCATGCCTCGGTCGAGAATCCTGGGTAGGGTCAGCGAATCCTGAAATTTGCAAGAAGCACTTTGAGAAGGAGGAACGGCGATGAGATATTTAAGGATTTTTTTGGCGGCGATGATTGTGATAATGCCAGCGGCCACGGTTTATGCCGCCCCGGCCATCCCTTCAGTGAAGCAGCCGGAAACGGCGACAGCGTACCGGGAGTTTGCCGGAACCATATCATTCATAAATGAGAGTCAAGTCGTCATTGACAATATCCCGTTTGCACTGAAATCGGCGGCAGTCCCTGACTTCGGGGATTTTGCCCCTGGCGACCATGTGCTTGTTCATCTTTCTCCGCTCAATGGTGCGGAGACAATTGTCGCCATGTTTCACCTGGCTTCTCCCAACAGAGATGGGGCGCGGCATTCTGTTTCGCCAGGCTCGCCGCCGGCCCAGCCTGTCGCCGCGCCAAGGCCAGCGGGGCAAACGGCAACTCCCGTAAGTCAAGGGGCTGGGAGTTCGGTTAAACCCGGTGGTTCCGCCCCAATCAAACAACAAAACGGGGTATGGACCAACTAAAGCCCCACAACAGTCTCGCCATTCAGAGCGAGAGGAAAGCCGCCTTGGCATGAATTCTTTTCATGAAACCAACCACCATCAGGCCGCCTGATGGGAACGAGGAGTTGCGAAATGGTGGATGCGATAAAAAAACATGCCGGCGGTTTCACCCTGTTCGAAACCATGGTTGTGGTGGCGCTGATCGCGATAGTGAGCGCCATAGCCATCCCGGCCTGGCAAGGCATGAAAAGAAACGGCGACCTGAAGAACGCGGCTTTTGAAATAAAGGCAAATATGCAATGGGCTAAATCGGAGGCGGCGAGGCGCAATACCTGTATCGGCATAAACTTCAATCGTCCCACCCCCAACTCCTGTGCGGCCGGGCAGGGAGATTGCTACGAGCTGTTTGCCGATGACAATTGCGATGGCATAGTTAACGGCGCGGACCCCATCTTGCGTTCCGGTGGCTTGGGAACAAAAGCCCGAATAAATGTCCCCGACAATTTTGTGGGTGGAATCGCCATCACCCCACGGGGGCTGCTGCGGGCCGGAGGAGGAGCGCCAAACGGCATCATTAGCCTGCACACCCTGGCTGGATCCGATCTTTGCTACAATCTGGCTATTTCTCCAACCGCCAGCCTGCGGCTCAATCCCGGCCGGTGGAATGCCGGTAATTGCCTGTAGCTTGAATTATGGGGCGGTCTGTTTTCTTTGGAACAAACAATATGGTGTTGACAAGGCTCAGGAGGATGGCGAAAACGATCGCGGCAAGCCCGAGGAGCACATTATAAAACGGTGGCGCGGCCAGGGCCAGGCGGATGATCAGAGTTGAAAGGGCAAAGCCAGAATTACGGAACACCGCGTAAAAAGATGGCTGCACACACTGGGATAAGAGCACCAGCAGAATATCGGCCAGAACCAGAACGGTATAAAAGCTGTGGAAAAAGTCCTCTCCGTGCCGGTCATGGAAAAATACCCAGATGCTGTGAACGCCCATAACAATAAAAATAAGCAGTAAAACCAGGGCGATTCCCTTTTTCGCGGCCACGAAGCGATAAAGATCGGTTGCGGCCAGCTTGCTTTCGCTCACCCGCTGCTGAATGCGGTAATAATAGCCAAGCAGGGCGAAGAGCAAAAGCGCGCCGAAGCCGTCGGAGAGAATCCGCAGCACCGCCATCTGGTTGCCGTCGAAAACAATGGGTTCCGAGAAAGCGGCCAATTCTTTGAAGGCATTGCGCAGGAGGAGCAGGGCCAGTATCTCGAATTGTTTGCCAACCGAACGGCTGAAGGAGCAAGGGATAGTGAAAATCAGGCTGATCACCTCTTGCAGCAGTACCACCGAAAAAGCGAACTGCACCGCGTAAAAATGATTGCCGGGCGTGATCTGAGCGAGCCAAGGCGGTAAAAAGCCACGGCGATTCAGTTCGATCAACGCCAGTCCAGCCAAAAAGAAGAAGACCAGCGCCACAGAGATTTTGCGGTGTATTCTCTCGTGTTCCCACAGATGGTGCAAGGGATCGAAAGCCCAACTGATGCGGTCGTAGATCGGGATCATTTTCGCTTGTCAAAAAGGATGGCAAAAAATGCATTGTTTGGAGAAATTGATGCGGGGATACGCGGTTCCACACCATAAAAAAAGGGCGGTTCATGACGAACCGCCCTCGTGCGCAGCATCGTTGAAGAGTTTTATAGCCCGTAACTGATAAAATTGTCAACGAGGCTGCTGACGCATTGATTGATCGCTTCATTAAATAGCGTGTCATACTGGTTATCGGCGAAGAACGACCTTGGCGTCACCTCGACACTGATCCGGTTTGTCCAAATGACATTGCCGGTGGAGGCTTCTTGCACCCACATGCGCATCTCCACCGCCGCCTGCCTGACATCGCCGGCGTGCCCGGCGCTACGACGGCCAAGCCCGGCTCCCGCCGCGCCCCAGATAATCGCGTTGGTATCACTGGAAGCGCCAATACCCATAAAACTCTGGTTAGGCCAATTGATCATATCATGGCCAGCAAGAGCGCCAACCATCAGCCCGGCGAGAGAGGCGTTATCCGCATCATAGGCGGCGGAATCGGCATAGCCAAACAAGATACGGTTGCTGCCCCGCATGACGAAGGGGATAATGCCGCGTTTCCAGGGGTTCCAAGTGTTTTCATCACGGGTTTTGAACTCCAGTATCCGGCCACGGATGACATAATCAGCGCCAAATTGACGGCCAATCTTGGCGATAGCCGTTTTCGTCAGGCCATGGACGCCGGGAGCGCCAGCCGCCGCCATACTGTCTCGCTTTTCCATCTCCAGATAGCCGGCGATTTCCTTCTTCATCACATCCGACCAATCGCCTGTCAATTCATAGCCCAAAGAAGACGAAGTCTGTCCTTGGTAGGCGATCGGATTGATGACATGTTCGGCGACCAGATATTCAAAAACATCTTCCTGTACCGGCAGAGAAAATCCATTGGCTGTCAATTTATCGGTGATGGTTTCGGCGATCATCATGTTGCGCCGCTCCGCCGAAGCGATGGAATTGCCCTGGGAATAATCGGCAAAAGGCAAGACAACCACCGTTTTGCCAAAACCAGCGGTGTCACAAAACTGCGTTTGCGGCATGTGGAGTGTCTCAGTCACGGTGTGGCCACAACCACCGAGCAGCAGGGCGAAAACCATAACATGAATAACTCTTTTCATATTCTTTTCCCTCTCAAGTAGAGATTTTGTCGCTTGGCGTGCGGAAATACAATTTGGCCGAACCTGTTAAATGATTTTCGGTTTGAGCAGGATGATCAGTTCGTTCTTTTGTTTCTGCTTGGTCTCATAGCCAAAGAGATATTTAATGATCGGAATGCTGCCGAGGATCGGCACGAAATTCCCCTCCTTCCCTTCCGATTCCGAGATCAAACCGCCGATGGCCAGCATTTCGCCATCCCGGACCTTGACGGTGGTGCTCATCTCCCGGACGTTCAGAATCGGCAAGCCCACTTCCATGCCGGTATCCCCTATCCTTTTGCTGTAAATAGGTTCATCGGGATTGGCCCCAGCACTGGCCGAAGGAACAAGCTCGGAAGTAACGGGCACGAGGTTCATGATAATTTCGTTGTCGCCCAGGATGGTCGCGGTCAGCGACATGCCAAGCCCGGAAAGCAAGCGCTCGGTGGAGACGGTATAGGTCCGTTGGCCGGTTTGCGCGTCCACGTCGACATTGACGGCTTTGATATAGGTGTAATTCCGACCGACGGAAATCATCGCCGGCTGGCCGTTCATGACGCTCAATTTGGGGCTGGACAACACCTTGGTCTGGCCTTCCGTTTTCAGGGCGTTGATCATCGCCGAGAAATTGGCCGGCTGCAGAACGACGCTGGAAATGAAACGGCCAGGGTCCATCAAGGCGGTGCTGGCCATCATTGCGACATTCGCGGAATTATCTATTACGTTAGTTGTGTTGCCATTGGCATCAGTCTTGAGCGGATGAAGAACGTTAGAGCCGTTTATGTATCCGGTCAGCCGGTTCCCTTGCACCCAGCCGCTTTGTCCGTTCACCGCCGAAATATATGGGTAGACCTGCCCATTGGCGCCGAAATTGAGGGTGCCGGCCAGCGCCTGGAAATTGCTGAGGACATTGTTCCAGTTGATGCCAATCGACGAGCTGTCATTCAGCCGCACCTCGATGATTTTCGCCTCGATCGACACCTGGCGATAGAGGGATTTTTTCAGGTTGGTGAAGTATTCATCAACCTTCTCGAGCAGCGGCCTCGGGGCGCTGACCGTGATGATGCCAACCGGTTTATCGATAATATAATAATTGCCGCTCTCGCTCTTGCCGCTGGCGCTCTTCTGGTCGGAAGTCTTTGCCGCCTTGTTGCCCTGGCTGGACGGAGCCAAGTCGGCTTGCATTTTGGCCAGATTGCTTCGAGCATCTTTCTGAGCTTTAATACAAGTTTCCAATTTGCGCGGATCAGCAGCAGGCCAGTCTTGCTGGCATTTTTCCATGATCGCCGCGTCGCTCATGCTCGCATCTTCTTGCGCGCTCTTGGCTTTGTTGTTTGGGTCAAGGGCCCAGATGCCCAGCAGGGCATCGAGATTTCCTTCGATATTTTTCCAGATATCAAACTCGTTATCCTTGCTTTTCAGTTGAATGGTGCCATCCATATCCTTCGAGCTTTCCTGCCCGCCCAGCATATTGCCACCGACGCTGGTGCTGTACTGGGTTTTGGTGAAAGGCATGGCAATCTGGAAATTGCGGGTTTCCTTGTATTTGACAACAATGGTGTTGCCTTTCACCTCGTAATAGTAGTCAATCTGACGCAGCAGGTTGCCAAGGGCATCGTAGAAATCGTCGTTGGCGTTGATATGGACATCGACCAGCGCGTTCTGGTCGACATCGCTGGCCCAGGAAACATTCATCCGCTTCAGGTCGGCCAAACCCTTCATGATGGTCCACAATTGCTGCGGCCCACGCTTGGTCTCGATCTTCGCGCCAACCTTCAATACCGCTTCCTCGGCGGCGGGAGCGGCGGCGGGATCGTTTTCCTGCCCCACCACATAAGACGGGTATTGAAACTGCACCGGCAAAGCGCCGCCGCTATCTTTTTTCGGTTTCACCGCCGCCGGCGCCGCCATTTCGGTGGCGGTCTGTCCATCGTCCGCGGGCTGATGAGAACCGCATGACATAAGCAGCGTTGCGCAAAACAGAAACGACAGACTCAGAATTCTTTTTCTCGCGGATATCATCCTTGCCCTCGCAGATGGATATGTTTCTCGGTTCCCGTTGATGCTCTTAAACACAAAGTATCTTCCCGCGCCGCCGCTTCCGTATGGGGCGAACCGGTCAGAGGTTGTCATTGTCCGGCGGCCAGACGCTCCTGGGCATACCGCCGCAGTTCCGGATGGACGGCAAATCCGGAGGCCAGAATTGCTTTATACTGCTCAAGAGCCCGCGCCTTTTTGCCCTGCTTGTCGAAAATACGGGCTTTGGCGACCATCGTGTTCAGCGAATCCCCATATTGGGCCGCGTATTTATCGAGCAGAACCAGCGCCGAATCGTAGCGCTGGTTGTTTTCGGCAAAAGCGGCAAAGCTCAAGAGCGCTTCCTTCATCGGCGGGCTGCCGCTTACACTCTGGGTGAAATAATCGGATGCCTCGCGCGTCTGCTGCATGTTGGCGGCGGCAATCGCCGCGTAAAGCGCGGCCCTCCGGTTTTGCGGGCTGACCTGCAGGCTCTGCTTGGCATAATGCAGCGCCTTGGCGTTCATCCCCAGATTGACCAAATACAGCGCGGCCAGGCGATCCAAGGCATTGGCGTTTTTCGGATTTAACGAGACCGCCTCTTCATATATGGCGGCGGCCTGTTCAAAATCGCCGGTTTTCTCGGCCTTGGCGGCATTGCGCATCAGTTCTTTGGCCCGCACGACCCCTTCCGGCTGGCTTTCCGTCTGCTGGATGACCAGGGCCTGCTCCTCGAAGATGCGCTGATCGGTATTGACGCTCAGGTTGTCCTCGGTCCGCGATGGCCAGGCAAATTCTTTTTTCTTTGGATAAATGACGATGGTGTTGGAGCGCTGTTCTTTGCTGAGGTCCATCAAATTACAAATAATGTCCAGGGCGAAATCCCACGGGACATCGGTCAGAGCCAAGGTCAGCGTCCCCTTCACCCCTTCATCGACAATGATATTGAGGTTGCTGACCTCGCGGAACAAACGAAAGACGTTATGAATATCTATCTTGTAAAAATCGACGCTTATCCGCTCCTTCGAGTAGCCGGAGGTGAGAAAGGTATCCAGGGCGCCGCCGCCGGCCCCGCCCTGGCTTTTTTGCAAAAGCGAACTCGACGATTGAATCAGTCTGTCAAGGGTCGTATCGCCAATCGCCGTCGGAGCGGCGGCCGCTTCGGGCGATGGAGGAGCCATCGCGGTGCCGCCAGCCGCCCCGTCATTTTTGATAATTACCTGAACGCCATCCACGGCCCGGCTGACGGCAAAGTCAAACAAGGCCTGGCCTCTTGCATCGAAAACCGCTCTCGCGCCGCCCTTGCCGCGCGGAGCAATGCGTACTTTTGTCAGGACGGAGGATTGTACCGTTTTTTCACGCGCCGCTTGCTGACCAATCGACACATTGGGAATGTCGATGAACATCCGGGCCGGATTATCCTTATCGCCGCGCAGCGTGCCGGTTTTGTACTCGCCCAGCGGCGCCGTCGAAATCAGCTTCACCGTGGTTACGCCTTGTTGCTGCTGCACCTGTATGTCGGTGATCGTCGGCGTCGCATTGACTGGATTGGCGACCGTCTCAGCGCCGCTTGGGCTGATGGCGATCTGGATGTCGTTGCCCTGCGTAACCACTTTATAGCCGTGGCTTTCGGCTATCTTGAATTCAAAACGGGTGACTTTGGTTTCTTGCTCATCAACCGTGGAAGCGGTGTAAGTGACAAAATTATTCTTGGGCAGTTGCACAACGCCACCCGAAGCGGGCAGGACGGCATTGGCGATATCGAGCACTACTCGAAATGGGGAATATCGCTCGGTGACAATATAAACTGGTTCGGAATCGCCTTTGATGGTTATGTACAGCGCATTCCCGGCCATCTCCGGCTTGATGCCGGAGATGGCATACGCTTGCGCGGCCACGGCGGCGGGGGGGATGCCGCCGGCCAGCATCAGCGCGGCAAACAGGAAGACCGCAATAAACGACGAGAGGAACGGACGGGCACGCATTATCATTTTTCTCCCTCTTTTTTAAGCACCATCTCAACGGAAGTAATTATTTCCTTTCCCGCACGGGTCATCCCGGTTTCCTCAATGGATACTTTGGCCGGCCCAATACCGCGGATAACGCCCCGGCGACCGATTTTCATGCCTTTGGTCAAGGTGTAACCTTTGCCCGATGAGTCTTCCGCCACGGCATAGTATTCGCCGCCCTTCCTCAGAAGCCCCACCAACGTCAATTGCCCCGGCTCGAACAACTGCATCCCGGTCAACGGCTGGCCATCTTCAACGATTTCGTCTTCAGAGTGGGAGGCGGCATTCTCGGTAATGAAAGGCATAAACGGGTCTTTTCGATTTTCATACCGATAGATGAAATAATCGTTTTTAGCCTGCTGCAGCGCTTGTTGTTCCGCGGCCTTGCCGGCGTCTTCCTCGGCGCTTGCCTGGGAGACGAAAAGCGCGCCGGCAAAAACAAGAAACAGCGTCGCGGCCCAATATCTAGCCAATGGCGCAACAAGCTCCGGAAACGGTGAATTTTTCATCAACGTAGATCCCATCCTGTTATTTTTTCTTGGGATTTTTGGCTGGCGCCTGCGGGTTGGCGAGTTCCTCGTTGGTGAACCGGTAGGTTACTAACTCGCAATCCGCCTTCAGGGTCATTTCGTTATTTTCCCGCGTCGGGCTGGACATTTTCATATCGCCGACGGAAACAATCCGCTCAAGCTTGCTGACGCTGTCAAAAAAACGGCCGATGCTGTGATATGGGCCTTTCAGAGAGATCGAAATTGGGATTTCTTCATAAAAATCCTTCGGCCGTTCGGGCGTCGGTTTGAACGAAAGAAACTCAAGCCCGGCCGCCGTGCCCAAGGCGGAGATATCCTTCAATAATTTCGGGATTTCTTTGCCTTGGGGCAATAACTCCGCCTTGTTGTCGAACATTTCCTGAGTCTCGGCCAGTTCTTTCTCCAACTGTTGCAATGTGCTCGCTTTGGTGCGCACGGTCGCCAGCTCGGCTTCGAGTTTGGTTTTGTCCTCCGATAGCTTTTCCTTTTCTTGGTAATAAGGCATATAAAAAATCAGCATGTAAGCAATCACCAAGACGGCCAGGATGAGCGCCGCTATTATCAGTCTAAACCTGGGCTCCATCGGGATATAACGGGCGTCCAGGAAACGGGTGAACGCCGAAACTTGTTTTTCTTTTCTGGCCATGGCGGTATCGTTGGTAATTTTCTCTAATTCAGCCTTGATTTTTCACATGCGGCAATTCTTGCTATCGCTTCGTCTGCTGGAGCGCGCCTTTCGTTTTCGGGTCATTGGCATTCTCACTGCCCGGCGGCGCGATCCGGCATGAGATGGTGAACGACTTCAGATCCCGCCCGGCTAAAAGTTTCTGTGATGATTCGGCCAATGAGACATCCCGGACAAAGGGCGAGCTTTTTAAGCTGTCCATGAATTGCGCGATGGATTCATTATCAAGGGCGATACCTTTCAAATCGAGATTGCTGCCGGTCTCGGCCATCGAATCCAGCCACAGGCGGCTGCTGTCCACCCGGCTGGCGACTTCGTCCATGATGCGCACGGTCAGCGACGATTCCTTTTTCAGTTGTTCGATAATTTTGGTTTTGCGCTCCAACTCTTGTTTATCTTTGTTCAATTTATCAATCAGCGTCAGTTTGGGCTGGAGGTTCTGCTTTTCGCTGATCAAACGGGCATTTTCTTGCCGCGCCGCCTCCAGCCCGCTGTTTTGCACCCACAAAGCAATGGCGCATAAAGCCACCACCAAAGCCAAAAACAGAGAGAAGGCTATGAGCTGGCCTTTCGCCTTCTCACGTTTTTTCAGTTGCCGGACGGGAAGAAAATTGATCTGCAACATAGTTTTTCCATATAAAAGAGCGGCAAATAGCCTTCAGCCCAAATGCGCGACGCACCGACGCCTTTTCGCGGGTGTCCCGCTGGTATCAAAAAAAGCGGCCAGATACCGAGGCGCCATAATGTTTACAATTCACACCACCGAAGAGCGGATGGCGATGCCACTGGCAATGGCCATTTCCTGGCCAACTGCATTGACATAGTCGGGGTCGATCTTTTTGGCATCGAAATCCATAAACATAAAAGGGTTGAAGATCTTCACCTCCAACCCGGTTTCCATTCGCAGGAAATCAACGAGACCGACCACCTTCGAGCCACCGCCGCTGAGATTCAAGGAACGCAGCGGCTGGTCGGGATGATTGGCGTGGTACAAATCTATCGCCTTTTTGATTTCGAGGACCCACTGAGTGCAGACGGATGAGTAGATAGCGGCGATCTCGTCCTGATGTTCCGGCGCCTGCCGTTTGCCGACTTTGAGCGCCTCGGCCTCCTCAAACTCCATGTTCAGCAAGTCCTGAATCCGTTCAGTGAGTTGACGGCTGCCGACGGAGATGTCGCGGGCGACCACGGAAACGCCATGGGAAATGATATTGATGCTCATCTTGGAAGCGCCAATATCGATCAAGGCGATATTCTCCGTATCGTGGGCGATAACCTCATAGGCGTTTTCCAAGGCAAAACCGTCAATATCGACAATCACCGGGGTCAGCCCGATTTTTTCCAGCAAGGTGGTGAACTCGTCGACCACTTCTTTTTTCGCCGCGACGAGGATGACGTCGGTGCGGTCATTTTTGACCGATGATGTTTTCATATCCTGAAAATCAATATAGACATCATCCATATCAAACGGGATGTACTGCTCGGCTTCGGCCATGATATACGATTCAAGATCTCTCTCGTCCATGCTGGTCAAGCTGATTTTTTTGACGATGACCGAATAGCCGGAGATGGAAATTCCCACCTTCTTCTTTTTAATCTTCAGGTTCTTCAAAAGCGTGGCCACCACGGCGGACACGGAGTCGGCATCGACCAACACCCCGTCCTCGACGGCTCCATCCGGCAAAACGGCGCTGCCCAAAGAGACAATGCCGTAGCCGCGATCACGCCGTTCAAGCTCGCAAACTTTCACGGCGTGGGAACCAATATCAATCCCCACCACCAGGTCGTCGTTGGAAAAGAAAGGCAGTTTCAGCATGGTCTGTCGCCACGAGAAAAAAGAAATATAACACGGCGCATAAGCGCACAAATAAAAGCAATTGTGGATAATTAACGCAAATTTGTTACTTGCTGTCAAGGCGGCGGCAAATATTTTCCCACGGCCAATGACTAATAAAAAACGATAGGAGCACGGGCGGAAGCGGCCACGGCATTTTCCCGCGACCCGCTTTAATGAACTTTATGCAGATTTTTTATGTCCGCGAAGCGCAGGCCCCGCCCGGCGGCGATCATCGCCTCGATGCGTTCGCGCACTTCGGCCAGCGGCATGCCGAGGGCCTGGCTGAGCTGTTCGGCGCTGAAATATCCATGCCCAGCCTCATCGACAGCAATCGGCGTGAGCGATGGAAAGCGAATCTGGAAGACCCGGCCGATTTCCGTCCGCGCCTCTTGGGGAAGTTGAAAAAATATAAACTGGATGGCGGCGTGATGCAGGTAGGAGAAATTATCCGCCGTCCCAGCCGGGGATTGCTCGGACACGCCGGCCACGGCCAAGGCCTGGTCAAGGCTTTGGAACTGGCTTGCCAGTCCCTGAATAATCCGCGCCGAATCGAGCGCCGACAAACGGTCACAACCGCAGCCGATCAACATTTGGCGGCACGCGGGACATTCCTCGTTGCTACAGCCAAAGGCATGAAGGGCGCCGCGCTGGCAGCCGCAGAGCGAGCAAACTTCCTCATCCTGGGCAAGGTTGGTTTCCCTGCCAAAAGGAATGCGTGTCAAAGGGTTCATGGCCGATTTTCCACTTGATAGCCGGTGTCTTCCGGCGGATTTGGTGATTTGGCGGCCGCGAGCGCCAGCCGGTCGCAGCGTTCGTTCTCGCCGTGGCCAGCATGGCCGCGCAGCCAGTGCCAAACGACCTTCTTGTGGGCAAGCAGGGCGAGCAGTTCCTGCCAAAGGTCGGCGTTCAGGGCGGGCTGGCCATCCGATTTGCGCCAACCGCGCCTGGCCCAGTTTTTCGCCCAGCCCTTGTCGATGGCATTGACCAG
>Ga0209629_10000726_pt1 | contig 18954 bp, 13 predicted proteins | sample TergutCu122P5_FD_187286 | JGI IMG/M metagenome (GOLD analysis project Ga0209629, IMG submission 187286) | Cubitermes ugandensis P5 segment gut microbial communities from Kakamega Forest, Kenya - Cu122 P5 (SPAdes) (version 2) | ecosystem: Host-associated > Arthropoda: Insects > Digestive system...
GCGGCTTGAGCAGCAGGACCTTTTTCCCGCCGATAAAGCCCTCTCCGGCGAAAGCGCGGAACTTCGCCCTGTTTATCGGGACGCCGTGGTCGCAGGCCAGCTTGTTTACGACCTCAAAGCCCGTGTTGTGCCGCGTGTTCTTGTATTCCTTTTCAGGATTGCCGAGGCCGGCGATTATGGTCATGCGCATTTCCTTTCGGGTGACGCGGATTTGCCGGGGACGAATACCCTGTTCCCGTACAAGGATTATACACGGATTTTCGGAATATATAAAGTCGTTTTCCCCCTGTCGAAAATAGTTGTTAAAAAAATGTAAAAGAAATATAAAAAGTTGTTGCATAGTTGTTACGGATATGTTAAGATAAAAAACATAAAGGAAATCAATGGATATGCCGGATGCTGAAAACATCCGCCGCCGGCGCCGAACGTTTCCGCGCCGGACCGGCGGACTGGGTTCCCGCGTTCCGGAAGAGATTGCCCGGCGACGGGCTACAGAAAAATTTTGGGGGATATGGAATGAGAAGAAAAAGTCTGATCGCGATTTTCATCGCGGTTTTGTTCACCGCAATTTACATCTCGCCGTTTTCGGCGGCCGCCTCCACGTATAAGCTGGTCACGCTGGAGGACGGGGATTTCTACAAGGCGTGCACGACCGTGGCGGATACCGTCGCCGACCTGCTCAAGGAAAACGGCGTGACGCTGGAGGACAGGGACACGGTCAATTTCGGCCTGGCCGAACCGCTGGTACAGGGCATGGAGATCGTAGTCAGCAGAGGCTTCTACGTCAAACTGATCGTGGACGGGGCCGAGGAACAGCTCAAAATCTCCGCCGGCACGCAGATGGGCCCTCTGGTCCTGGCTTTGCAGAAAGAACGCGGCAAGACCTTCGACTATGCCGAAAGCCCCGCCAGGTACATCCGGAAAGGGGACGTGCTGAACCTCTCGTCGCTTACGGAGAAAACGGTCACCTACACCCGGATAATCCCCTTCGACAGCGAATACGTCGACGCGCCCTCCCTCGACGTGGGCGTCACCGAGGTCGCGCAGGCCGGGGTCACGGGCGAGTGCGAGATAACCGAGGTCGTGACGTATTCCGGCGGCATGGAAGTCTCGCGGGCGCAGAAGTCCGTCACGGTCACTAAGGAGCCGGTCAAGGAGATCGTCAATGTCGGCGTCAAGCTGGCCCCCGAAAACTCGGTCAGCACGGCGCAGGACGACGCTTCGGCCGATTTCGAGTACGTTAAGGAATATGAGATGAGCGCGACGGCCTATACGGCGAGCACATGCGGGAAGGCCCCCGGCTCGCGCGGCTACGGCGTCACCGCCTCCGGCCAGAAGGCGCGGCGCGGGCTCGTGGCGGTCGATACGAACGTCATCCCGATGGGCACGAAGCTGTTCATCGAGGGCTACGGCTACGCCGAGGCGGCGGACACGGGCGGCGCGATCAAGGGCATGAAGATCGACCTGTACATGGATACGCTGTCGGAATGCCTGGCTTTCGGGCGCGAGACGGTCAAGGTCTATGTGCTGCCGTAACGGTTTGCTGTTGTCGGCCGCTGGTTTTTATAAATATAACGCGTGAAAAGGGGCAAACATTGTTCGCTCCTTTTTTCTACGGAGGACAGCGCATGATTATCAAAGTCCTGTCCGAAAACACGGCGGTCTCCGACGGATTCGGATGCGAGCACGGGCTTAGCCTGTACGCGGAAACGCGCGGCCGCAAACTTCTGTTTGATACGGGGGCCGGCGGGCTGTTCGCCGAAAACGCCGCCAAAATGGGCGTCAGTCTGGCGGCGGTTGACGCCGCCGTCCTGTCCCACGGCCACTATGACCACGGCGGCGGGCTGAAAACGTTCCTTGGAATAAACGGCCGGGCAAAGATATATCTGCGGGAGGGGGCCTTCGGGCCGTATTACGCGGACGGGCCCGGAGGGACGAAGAAGTATATCGGGCTGGATAACGGCCTTCAGCCCGACGAGCGGTTCGTGTTTTGCCCCGAGCGTTTCAGGATCGACGGCGAGCTGGAGCTGTTTTCGGAGGTCCGGGGAGACGATTGGGTCCCGCCGGGCAACGCGGAGCTGTTCCGGAAAACCGCGGAAGGGTATCTTCCGGACGGCTTCGCCCACGAGCAGTACCTCTCAGTCCGGCAAAACGGAAAATTCATACTGATAACCGGGTGCTCCCACCGCGGGATCGTCAACATCGTCCGGCAGTTCGAGGCGGATCACGGCCGTTTCCCCGACGCCGTTATCGGCGGCTTTCATCTCTGCAGCCGCGGCCAAAGCGCGGCGCCCGGGTTCACGGACGCCGTGGCGCGGGAGCTGCTGAAAACCGGCGCGCGCTGCTACACCTGCCACTGCACCGGGCCGGAGGCTTATCTGCGGCTTAAAGAGGCGATGGGCGGAAATATCGGATACCTGTCCGCCGGGTCAACGCTGGAGATATAGCGGATATAGTACATTAACTTCTTGACTTCGTGCATAATAACGTATATATTATTATTGTACAAGCCTTATGATGAAAGAGTCATGGCAATTGCATAAAAAATTTACTGGAGAAAACACACAATGAGAAAGACTTTTGCTATCGTTCTCGCGCTGACCTTAACGTTATCCCTCGCCGCTTCCACCGTCGGCTGCAGGGTGGAATTCGCGGGAGGTTCCGAAACCTCGCCGCAGCCGGCAAGCGGAACATCCGGCGCGCCGGCCGCTAACCTGACGCTGGATCAGGTTAAAGTGAACGCCCTGGCCGCAGGCTACGGGACCGACAACGGTAAAAGCTGGGTACCCAACGGTCCGGCCGAGCCCGTCAACGGATTTGAATTCAAGCATCCCGACCTGACCGGGGATGTAAACGTACTGGAGTTCGCTTCGGAGAGTGACGCGAAAGCCTACGCGGACTACGCGGCACAAAAAAACGGCGGCTCCTGGCGCAACTACGTCAGGAGCAAATTCGTGTTGGAGTTCAGCATTTGGGACAAGGACACCGGTTTTACCGCCGATAAGGAAAGTCAGTTGGTAGCCGCGCTGTTTTCCCCGGATTCACAGAACAATAATAACACCGCGGCGGCCACGTCAACCCCAACCGTCGCGCCCAGCCCGTCTGACAAAGCTGAGCCTTCCGCCGCGGCGTCAGCAACGGCAAGCGGCGGTAAAGCCGCTCCGTTTGTAAAATTGCTCTCCGGTGATACCTATCATATCAAGACCAGCGGCGTCACCGCCGGGGTGGACATTACCGTGGAAGCCTACATGAAAAACGGCATGTACGCTCAGTATTATACAAGCAGCGGTATGTCCACGATCAACATCTTCCGCGACGGCAAACTATATACCTTCTATGTTGACGATAAAAGTTACACGGTCCAGGACGCGCCGTTCGATTCAACATCCGCGATCTATGACACCTCCGATTTGACTTACGACAGCTCAGGCACGGCGGATTTCGGCGGAAAAAACCTGCCTTATGACACATATATCGACTCTTTCGGGGACGCGACGCAGTATTTCACGGACGGCAACGCATTGATAGGAATTCGCACGATCGACAGCTTTGACAACAGCAACCAGGACACTAACGTCCTCGCGTTGGATCAGAATATATCGGACAGCGCGTTCGAGCTCCCCGGCGGCTATACCCTTTACACGCCGGAGATACCCAATCTGCAGCCCGTTGCCATTCTGACGACCAGCCTGACGCTGGCTCAGGTGCAGAAGAACGCGGAGGACGCGAAGTATACCGTGTTTGGCAATTTCGATTATGAACCCCTCGAAGGGGCTCCGGCCACGCCGGTCAGCGGCTTTACGTTTGAGCATCCGGATCTATTTATGAAGAGCTTCTACGTGCTGGAGTTCCAATCGGAAAACGACGCGAAGGCCTTTGCCGACTTCATGCAAAAAAGCAGCGACGCCTGGGGCGCTTACCATGAATACGTCCAGGGCAATCTCGTGCTGGAGATCGACAAGAGCCAGTTTGACGACTTGACCGCCGACATAGAAAAACAAATAGTGTCGGCGCTGTTCAAATAATCATTGTCAGCCAATAAATTATTAAGTAAAAAGGAGTGCTACCATGAACATTTCGTCAACCGCAATGCAAGGCGCGATCAAGTACAAGCTGCGCGAACCCATGACCACGGAGGAGCTTTATACCCTGATGAAAGAGAAGTGGCAAGCGGAGCTCCCGGGCGGATTCCAATTTAAGAGGGGATTCCTGTTCGGCCCCTACATTCGCTTTGACACCTATCTGACGATTCAGCCGAGGGTCAAGGTCAAAAACGACGTTGTCAGGATCACGCGGAACGTCGTCGAGGTGCAGAGCGGCGGCATCGATCTGAAGGCGGCCGGTCAGGCCATCGACAAAATGCGGCACGGGGGCAACATGATGGACGTTGTGATGGGCGGGCCGGAGTATTTCCTCAAGGTCTGCGCCGAGGTGCGCAACGTGTTGGAGGGCAAAGTCATCGAATGAGGTTCCGCCCGAATACAGGTTTTTAATCTGGATTCGTATCAAGAGGGGCGTTTCGCGCGAAGTTTGAAGTTCAATTGCAAACGAAACGACTATAGCGGATTAACAAATTATTTACACTTTCGTAACCAAATCCTTTTCGGCTCCTGGTATAATCGGATCATCGAAATACATAAAAGGAGCTGATCTCTATGTTCAAAAAGTACGCGCTGACCGCATGTATAGCCTTCATCCTCGGGGCTTCCGTATTTGCCGTGGGATTTCATCAGGGGGCCGCGCCCACCGGAAGCGCCGCCGCGGATCCCGTCCTCGCCGCGGGCCCGGGCGCCACGGCTGCCGCTCTTGCGCCGGACGGCGGCCTTTACGCGTCCCGCACCGGCGTCATACCCCTGGCAGGATCGGTCAGCCTGAACCAGTCCGTCTCCTCCGTCGTTAAGGCGGCCTCCGAAAGCGTGGTAAGCATCGGCGTCTCCGTCGCCTCCCAGTCGTGGTTCGGCAACTCTCTGGCGAGCGCCGCGGGTTCCGGGATCATCTTCTCCGAGGACGCCGACAATATCTACATAATCACGAACTACCACGTGGTGGACGGCGCGGTCAAGGCCACGATCTCTTTGGACGACAACATCCAGGCCGCCGCGCACTACGTCGGCGGCGACTCCATCGCGGACATCGCGGTTTTGAGCGTGACCAGAGCCGACCTCAAAGCGGCCGGGATCACGTCTTACGCTATCGCGAAATTCGGCGATTCCGACAAGATATCCGTCGGCGATTTCGCCATAGCCATCGGCAACGCCGCGGGCGAGGGTAAGTCCGCCACCTTCGGCATAATCAGCGCGATCAACAAGCAGATCACCATCGACAACAAGACCCTCAGCGTCATACAGACCGACGCGGCCATTAACCCCGGAAACAGCGGCGGCGCGCTGGTCGATTTTAACGCCGAGGTCATAGGGATCAATACCGCGAAGCTCTCCGACTACGGCATAGAGGGCATGGGCTACAGCATGCCGATCAACCAGGTCAAGACTATCGCGAACGGCATAATGAAGAATAAGGGCCAGGCGGCGGCCCAGCCGGGCTACCTGGGCATCTCCGGCGTCACGATCACCGCCGAGTACAGGGACTATTACGGCTTCCCGTCCACCGGCGTGTTCGTGCAGACCGTCTACGCCGGCACCGGCGCGTACAACGCCGGGCTCAGGCGCGGCGACCTGATAACCAAGTTCAACGGGGCGGATATCGCGAGCGTCGACGCGCTGAACGCGGAGATCGAAAAGACCAAGGCCGGCCAGAGCGTGTCGGTGACGCTCTACCGCTCCGGGGCGAACCGCGCGACTGTGCTGAACGTCACGATGACGGCGCAGAGCGGCGGGCTGAGCTTCTAATACGAATCTCAGATTAAAACTTCATAAACCGGCCTTATTTATTTGCCTCCCCCGTGGTCGCCGTCAGATACGTCCCCGGCACGTCGTTGGAGATGACCGCGTTGACCAGCGGTATCTTCCGCGAGATACTGACCTGCCCGTACTGCAGGGGGTTGACGATCTGCACGGCGGCGTCGACGGTTATGAACACCTGGAACATGGTCTGGTTTATGCCGGCGGTGTCGATCTGCGACACGTAGTCCACCGTGGCCTCGCCGACGGGCAGCACGGTGAACCTGTAGTTCGGGCCGGTATTCGCGAACGCGCCGATGCCCAGCAGAGCGCCGAAGGGTATGGAGACCTTGTCGCCGCTAAGGGTGCTCAGCTCCTGGGATATGGCGACGGCCGCGGAGTTGCAGACCTCGTTGACGAGGACGGTGTTCACCGATATGGAGCTGACCTTGCCGGTGGCGTCCTGCACCTTCGTGAAAAAGTCCTCGGCGGTCGCGTTTTTTTCCTCGATTATCTTCTGCATGGCGTTGTTGATGGCTATGTTCATCTGCGTCTTGACCTTCATGTTCGCAGCCGCCAGCGCCGGCGGCAGTATCTTCCTGTCCAGCTGCCTGAACAAAAACGCTGCGATAAGGATCGTAAACGCGAGTATCATTAAAAATCTCAGCCCGTAGCGTTTCTTCCTTTTGCGCCTGGGCCTGCGGCCAAAGGCTTTGCGTCGGCGCATGGCGCCCGCCTCCGTTGGATAAACGAGGGTTTATTCTGGAGTCTGGAACCCAGAACCTAGAGCCTGGAAACAGCAAAAGTCCGGTATACAACAGATTTTGGGTTTTCCAGGTTCCAGGTTCTGGGTTCCAGCCTCCAGTAAAAATCCCTGTTTTTTGCATTCTCTACAGTCTATGCGCGGGCGGGGCCGATATTCGCGAAGCGGCGCGCCTGATACCGATTACGGAGAGAGATGGAGCATGATACGCAAAACGCGTCTGAATTTCGCCTTTATCGGCGCCGGAAGCACGAGCTTTACCTTAAACCTGCTTAGCGACATTCTGCACGAAGATTTTATCGTAAGCGGCGAATTCCGGCTTGTGGATATCGATCCGCAAGCCCTGGAGGCGGCGTATGAGGCCGCCCGCGCGTTCGTAAAATCTGCCGGCAGGGATTTCAAAGTCACGAGGCATACGGATTTCAGGGAGGCGATCCCCGGCATCGATTTTGTTTTCTTCACGTTTGTCACGGGGCGTTTCCCCTCCTGGAAACAGGACGTCGACATATGCACAAGGCACGGCGTCCTGCAGTCCGTGGGCGACACGATCGGCCCCGGCGGGATCATCCGGGCGATAAGGAACATTCCCGTGGTGGTGGAAGTCGCGCGGGAGATGGAAGCCGTCTCCCCGGAGGCCTGGGCGATAAACTACTCCAACCCGGAGGGCGCGCTGTGCCTCGCCATTGAAAAGTATACGAAGATAAAGACGTTCGGCCTTTGCCACGGCACGCCGGACACGGTGGCGGCCCTGGCCGAAGAGGTTTACCGGGTGCCCCGGGAAAAGCTGAAGTACAGGGCGGCCGGCGTAAACCACCTGACGTGGATCACGCAGCTCGAAATCGACGGCGAGGACGTGTACCCGCGGCTGAGAGGCCTGCTCGGGGAGACGGGTTTTGACAGGCGCGAGCCGATAAGCGCGCAGCTGTTCGACGTTTTCGGCCTTTATCCCGCGCCCGGGGACAGGCATGTGGGCGAGTTCTTTCCGTTTTATCTGAAAGAAAGGGTTTTGGCGGAGCAGAACTACACATGGAAAAATGTCGATATATCGCTCATGGCGAGCTGGCGCGAAGACAGGCTGAAAACGGTTTCGCGGCTGATCAGCGGCGAGATAGGCTACGACGGGATAGATAAATCCGGAGAGACGTCCACGCATTTCATGCGCGCGCTTATAACCGGCGAAAAAACGCTGGAAATGGCCAACGTGATCAACAGAGGCTATATCGAGAACATATCCGACGGGGTCATAGTCGAGATCCCGTGTTTTGTGGATTCCTTCGGCCTCCACCCGCAGAAGATCGGGCGGCTGCCCGCCGGCGCCGCCGCGAAATGCGAGAGCCTCGGCAGGGAATACAACCTCATCGCGGACGCGGCGGTAAACTGCGACCGGGCTCCGGCGCTCCAGGCGATCATGCTGGACCCGCTCGCCGCCAACTGCGACTACCCCGAGCGGCTCCTCGACGAGCTGATACGATCCTACCTCGGCGTTTTGCCCGCGAAGTGGGCGGAGATATATCACTGAAACAATTTCACTGAAACAATTCTATGTCCGTATGCGGCAAAAACAGCGCGGCCGTGTAGTTGTCCATGTACCCGGCCTCGCCGCTCAGATCCACATACGTGATGCGCCGGGCGATCTCGTTTTCCTTCGCCCGCCGCTCCTCCGACACAAGGGCGAGGTACGCGCCGGCGAGCGAAGTGTTGCCCAGAAACTCGTACTTTCCGTCCGGCAGGCGCGGCAGCAGGCCGACCGTCCGCGCGTCCTCCAGGTTGAGGAAGCGCCCGAAGCCTCCCGCTATGACGACGCGGTCTATGTCCGCGAAAGACATGCCGACGCTGTCCATGATCGTCCGGCAGGCCGAAAAGACGGCCCCCTTGGCGCGGATGAAGTTGTCCAGGTCAGGCTCGCCGACGCTTATGCCCTCGCAGAGCCTGTATTCGGCGGTTTTCCCGCTGCGGACGATGTACGCGCAGTCCCTGTCGGTAAATTTCCCGGCGGAGTCGATCAAACCGGTCCTGAAAAGCTCCGCCGCTATGGAGATTATGCCGGAGCCGCAGATCCCGGCCGGTTTCGCGCCGTTTCCGGAACCGCCTATGACGAAGATTTCCGGCGCGCCGGTCATGGGGTCGATGACTACCCGCTCGATTGCCCCGGCGGAGGCCCTCATACCGCATTTTATCCCGCCGCCCTCGAACGCCGGGCCGGCGGAGCACGCGCAGCCGAAGATGAACTCGTCGTTGCCGAGCAGTATCTCGCCGTTGGTGCCTATGTCGATGAACAGCACAGTCTCCCCGCCGCCGGCAAGGCCGGTGCAGAGCGCTCCCGAAGTGATATCGCCGCCGACGTAGCTGCCCACGGCCGGCGCGATATATACGGGGGCGTTTTCGTTGATGTTAAGGCCGATTTCGCCGGCGGAACAAAGGGGAAGCTCAAAAACCGCCGGCGTGTAGGGGGCCAGGCGAATGTACTCCGGGACGAGGCCGAGCAGCAGGTGGATCATCGTGGTGTTGCCCGCCAGGGAGGCGCAGCGGATCGCGCCGCGCTTTAGGAACCGTTCCGCTTTAACTTGCGGATTTTCCCCGTCTTTTTGGCTGTGTAAAAGCGCCGCGTCCGCCCCGGAACCGTGCGCCGCGCTCGTAAGGGCTTTCCCGATAAGGCCGTTTATGGTGCCGAGGACGCGGTCTTTCAGCTCCCGGCGGTATTTCCCGGCGTAGTTTATGCGGCTGATGACGTCCAGGCCGCACTCGATCTGCGCGTTGTAAGCCGTTTCGGAGGCCAGGACCGCGCCGCTGTCCATGTCCGCGACCCAGAGGGCCACGGTGGTGGTGCCGATGTCCACGGCGACGCCGAGATTTTTCGCGGCAACGCCGCCGTCCGCGTCTGTGCCGCCGTCTATATCGACCACGCGCGCCAGGCCGCCGTCGAGGTAGTAATATGCCGTGACCTCGCCGTTTTTGGCGCGGAGTTTTTCCGGAAGCTCGGCCAGGACGCCGACAGGCAGCCGCACTTCGGCGCGCTCCGTGGGCATACGCGTCGCGTCCGTATACTTCTCGTCCGCGAGGTTCACCGTTTCGCGGAATGCCCGCGCAAACCTGTCCGCGTCCGACAGCCCGTCCAAAAACGCCGGCGGGGCGACGGTCAGGCGGACGCTTTTCAGGAAGGATTCCCGGCTCTCCGGCAGACAGCGCGAAACGTCCGCACCCGCGTCAAATTTGCCGGCCTCGCCGGAAGCCTTCGGCAGTTCAACGACCACGGGCTCGTTTTTCACGTTTGTCCGGCAGATCAAAACCGTGCGGCCCGCCGAGTTTTCACCCGCTTTATTGCCCGTTTCATTGAAAAAGCCGGCGCTTGCGTTCCCGCCGGCGGCAGCGCCTCTGTCGTCACGAAAGTCCACCGATCCGCTCAAGACGCGCGCGGCGCATTTGCCGCAGGTCCCCTTGCCGCCGCAGGGCGTCTCCGCGAAAACGCCGGCAAGGCGCGCCCCTTCCAGGAGAGGCGCGCCTTCGGCGAGGGAAACGGTTATGTTGTCGGGGAGAAAGGTTATTTCAGGCATTATCTCACCAAAAAAGATTGTCTATTGGTCCTTAACGCGCATTTATCCAGTCCGCTATGTCCCTCAGAACCTGCGCGTCCACGTGCTCCGGCGTGGTATACGCCTTCGGGTTCCCGACGGTGTCGTTCTCCGTGGCGGTCATGAACAGGTGCGTCAGCCCGTCGTAGCTCTTGAAAACGGCGTTCGCGCGCCCGTCGAACAGCTCCTTGTACGCCTTGAAATCCACTTCCGGATAGATTTGAATGTCGCTCATGCCCTGCATTATCAAAAACGGCTTGTCGATCTTGGCTATATAACCCGCGGCGGGACGGTCGTCCATCTCCTTGAAATAGTACGCCGAGGCCCCGCCCCCGAGGCCCCCCAGGATGGTGCTCATGTCGGTGTTTTTCGCCTCTTCGTCGGTCATCGCCTTGATGCTGTCGAACCCCTGTCTGATCTTCGCCATCTGCGCCATCGCGAGGTCGTAATCCGCCGTGCCCTTGTAAAGCTCCGCCTGCGCCATAAGCTGATCGTACATTATGTCGTCCAGGTTCCGCGGCGAGCCGGCCATGATTATTATCCCGGCGAAATCCCCGCCGGCGGCCTCTATCCGCGGCGCGAGCATCCCGCCCTCGCTGTGGCCGGCGATGAACACCCGGCTTGCGTCTATCCTCGGGTCGGCCTTTGCGAGTTTCGACGCGGCGACCGCGTCCTCGACGTATTCCTCGTTGACCGACAGGCTGCCTCCCAGTTCCTTTATCATCTTCGCGCCGTAGGTCTTCGTGCGCTTATCGTAACGAAGCGCGGCGATCCCCTTCGAGGCGAGATAGTCCGCTATGTCCTTGAAGGGCTTGTCCGAATTGATCGTCTCGTCGCGGTCGTTCGGCCCAGAGCCGGATACGAGCACGACGCACGGATACGGTTCTTGCGCCCCTTTGGGAATCGACAGCGTGCCGCCGAGCGGGTATCCCGCGCCGGCGTCGACCGTGACGCTCTCCTCCGTGACCGTGATAGCCGAAGGGCTTGTCACATCCGGAGCGGCCGCCGGGGCCTGCGAAGAGAGGCTGACGGTCCGCGCGCCGGCGTCCCAGCCGACGGTCAGGCCCAGGGCCTGCGCGATAAAGCGCACCGGCACGAACGTCCGGCCGGAGCTTATAACGGCGGCGGTGTCCATCTCGAGGAGGATCTCCCCGCCGTTTTCCGCGACGGTAAGGACGCGTCCCCCGATCTGGAGGCTGACCGTTCCGCCGGAGGCCTTGCTGATAATGACGGTTTTCGACGCCTCGTCCCAGTCCACTTTCGCGCCGAGGGCTTCGCCGATCACCCGCACGGGTATCATGGCGCGGTTGTTGGCGTCGATGTACGGGGCGGCGTCGGAGTTTACCGGCGCGCCGTCCAGCAGGACGCGCAGCGCGGGCGCGGCGGCGCCGGCCTCCGCCGAAACGGCCGCGGCCCGGCCGTCCTCAGCCGAAACGGCCGCCGGAGCGAAGGCCGGCAGCATCGAAAAGGACAAGGCCAGGGAAATTAAGGCGGCCGTGCGCCTTTTCAGGGACTTGCGCCGGGACGGGGCAGGCGGCGGGGCGAACGGCGAATCATCTTCGTACATTACTTATTCCTCCTCTGTATTATTTCATCGGCTCCTCGCCGACGACAGGCACCATGCCGTTCGGCAGGGGGATTTTTTCATCCGCCATGGTTTTGATGACGCAGGCCACAAGCTCCCGTTCCGTCTCCACCTTCCGGCCTATCGGACAGTCGCACAGCGCGCGCACCGTATAGGAATCGGAGTTGAAGGTCATGGTGTGGTGGACGGCGGCGTGGCCGCCGGGGAACGCCTTTTCCACCCCCGCCTGCAGCAGTTCTATCGTCCTGAACGGGTCGCACGCGGCGGAAAAGGATATGTCGGCGCTGATCTGGAATTTCCCCTTGGAATAATTCGTGGCGGCCGAAATGTTCCCGTTGGGCAGAAAGTGCAGTTCGCCGGTGTCCGCGCGGAGCGTCGTCGTGCGGAGGTTGAATTTCTCCACGCGGCCGCTCAGCGTGCCGATCGTCACGTAGTCGCCCACGGAGAACTCGTTTTCGATCAGCATGAACAGGCCGACGGAAATGTCGCGAAGAAGGCTCTGCATACTGATCGTCAGCACGATCGTGCCGAGGCCCACCGTCGCGAAGAGCGAGGTGATCACGGACTGGAACCCCAGGAAGGAGAGCGCCTGTATCACGGCGAAAAACAGGATCAGGAAGCGCACGACGGCGGACGCCGCGCTGGCGATCGTGTTGAGCCGCCTGACGTCCGGCTTTTTCCCCTTGCCCAGGAGCGTGAAAAATCTCTTAGTCAGCCTGGCGAGCAAAACGGACAGCGCGGCGCCGATGAGCAGCGCGGCCGCCGCGTAAAGGATTTTCGCCAGAGGATTCGCGGGGTCGGCGACGTCGGGAAGTATGGCGGCCGCGAGGGCGTAATGGCGCATGGAAACCTCCCTCCCCCAAAAATCTCCTATTTCCTGTTCCCAAGCACGTTCTTTATGAACCCCTCTATGTCGGAGGCCTCCCCCGGCCCCACCAGCGCCCTGAAACCGGGCAGGTTCTCCTCCAGCTCGCCGGAGATCTGCGCCACGTATCCGGGGATCACTATCTCCCGCGTGTCCACCTGGCTCTCCAGGTCTATCTCCTTGATGAACTTCGCTATCGTCGCGCCCGAGAACTTCCCTGCCGCCCAGGACGTCAGCACGCTCATGCCCTCGCATTCCGGGATCACCAGCCACGCGCTTATGCCGCTGTTCTCTATCTCGCCGGAGACGAGGAAGTAGGTCAGCGAGAAGTTCGTCGTCACGAACACCGGCGACTTCCTGTCCGGCTCGCCTATGGCGTAGAGCTTCGGCTCCACCTGTATCGGCTTCTGCGGGTCGGTGTAGATGTTCTGCCGGAGGGCCATCAAAGTCACCAGCAGGGCCGGGTCAAAGCGCGGCAGGACGATCACCCCGCCGAACTTGTCTATCTCCGTGACGGCGGCGACGGCGTCGTCCGTATCATTCCCCGTGTCTATGAATTTAAGCGACGCGTAACCCATAGGCTTGACGTTTTGCTTCAGCGCGGCCTTCCGGGCGACGGAGTTGGTCTGGAACGCCTCCGCCAGGGAGTGCGTCCGGAATTCGATCAGGAGGTCGTCGAAGCCGCCCGCCTTGAGTTCGGAGGTCAAAGCGTATATGCCGTCCGCGTCCGGCGCGGTGACGGCCAGGACATGCCCGTCCCGTTCCGCGAACTTCCTGGCCTCGCCGGCATTCTCCGCCGTGACGCCGGATATGACGCTCCCGGAGCCGGCGACCGCCGCGGAGGCCTTGTCCATGGCCTCCGTGTCTTTCGCCCTGAGTATCAGCGGCAGTTTTGTCTCGTTAAAGACCTTCCCGCAAAACTCCGCGAAGGCGTCCGCGCCGCTTTTCTGCGTGACGGCTATCGCGCCGACGGTGAGCTCCTCGCCCACGCGGACGAGTTTGTAATCGCGTATTTTCCTCGCGATGCCCATATCGGAGCCGTCGTCCAGGTTCACGGCCAAAACCGGCTTGTTCACGAACGTCTTTTCGTGCCGGTAAAAGACCGTCTCCTCGCCCAGCGGGCTTTCGGCGCCGCCTTTCCCGATCCTCACGCCCTTCACGGGCGGCTCGCCGGCCGCGCCCAGGACCCGCTTCGCCTCCTCGGAGGCGTAGGGGCACTCCGACAGCGTCGCCTTCTTGGCGGCCAGCTTCATGGCGAAGGCCATGCACGTGCTGGAGCCGCACTCCTTGCAGTTGGTCTTCGGAAGGAGCTTTTGAATCTGCAAACCGCTTAAAGCCATCTATATTCCCCCTCCCGTCATCTTTGTTCCCGTCACAATATAATGCATTTTCGCGTCCCACTCCCAGCAATCGTTGTCGTACATACTCGAAAGCAGATAGTCCTGCTTTTGGCGGTACAATGCTATCAGCTCGTCAAACTCTTCCTGTGTGAACCCATACTCGGCGTATTGCGGATTTACCCTCTGCTTCTCCAAAATAGCTATTTCGCACCCGATGTCAGAGTATATTCTGCTTTTCTTGAAATTGTCCGTCCAATAGCTGTCGTTATACGAGAAACCCGAAGCGTACGGATGGATCTCTATACCTTTCAACCCGCATTTCGCGTACATACGGGGAAAGCGCATACCATTCCAATATGCGTCTTGCTTAAAAAAGACCGGCGTAGCGATTTTCTGATAGATTCGCTCCTGCTTCCCGATCAAATCGTTCAGACGCGGTTCCCCGGCAAACGGGCTGTCGCCCGCCCAATGTATACTCGGGAAACTTCTAGATGAAACCGAGGTGGAAATATGCCCACCGACCCTGCATACCCGGATCAATTCCCTTAGTCCAGCCATATTGTCCGACAATACGCCGAGATAGGCGTGATTGACCACCGCGTCGAACGCATCATCTGCAAAAGAAAGCGCAAATCCATCCTCTTTCACAATTTTTGCTTTGCCCGACAGTCCCTCCGCATGAATTTTTTGGTTGCCGTAATCCACGTAATTTTGGCTGATGTCAAAACCCGTGATTGTCCCGCTGTCAAGACCTTTCGCAATAAAGCGGGTTAAGACGCCCGTCGCGCAGCCGCCGTCGAGCACTTTATCGGATGGTTTTATCCTGAACCAGCGAAAAAACGCGTCGCGCATATCATCCCTGAACAGCAAAGGGCGCGTTGTTTCCCAATCCTCGTAATTATCCGAGCTTTCCCATATGGCGTTGCTGCTTGTGTCAACCTCGGGACCCATGCCTACGCCCCTTCCGCCGCGCCGTCCATCAGGTCGGCTATTGTCCTTTTCAGCCCGGCCACGGCCTCCGGCGTGTACATTATCAGTATGTCCGCCCCGGCGTAGAGCAAGGTCACGGCCGTGGCCAGCTCCCAGTAGGCCGCGCGCCTGGCGAGGTCGCCCCATTCGGGGAACGAGCGCTCCGCGGCCTTGGATTCCTTGATCTTGGCGCATTCCTGGCCGACGGAGACTATCATCGGGCTTAACAGCATGTTGTCGCCGCCGAGGCCCGTCTGGCGTATCCTCTCCATGACGGAGTAGGAATACTCCACGCCGTAGCCGATGGCGCTGGTCATGGGGTCTATCACGATCCGGTCGGCGGGCAGACCCATGTTCGTCAGCAATATATTCAGCTGCTTGGAGATGTTCACGTCTATCGGGGCCTGGGCCACGACGGAGTGGCCGTAGGCCATTGCCGCGCCCGCGATGGTTCTGTAGTTGTCCTGCTCGACCCAGTTGAACAGCAGGTTTTCGCCGTCGCAGGCCTGGGCGACCGCTTTCATGACCTCGTTGTTCTTCTCGTAATTGTTCGTGCCGGTGACGATCAGCGGCACGTCCACGGCCGCCAGGACGGCCTTCACCAGCTCCACGGACTGCGCCGCCGTCCGGTTGCCCCTTTCGGGGTGAGTGCCGTCCAATTTGACGCTGATAAGGTCGGCTCCGTACTTCTCCACGCACAGCTTCGCCATAGCGGCGGGGTCGCGCAGGACATCGCCGTAGATTTCCCGCAGAACGTCCGGGTATTTCTCGCTGGCAACGTCGAAAACCTCCATGGCCACGAGCGGCCTGTGGGGCATCTTCCCCTCCCAGAGGTGGAACGGCATACAGTCCGCGCCGCCTATCGTGTAGGTCCGGCCCCGCGTCCCGCCCTCTGAGCGGAGGTTCCCGAGCCTGACGGTCCGAACCGCGCTTTGCCCGGTTTCGGCCGGAAGGGCGAAGCTCTTTATCCCGGAGATCCTCTCCGAAGAGGGTATTTTTGGCTTTTCCGGGACTTTATCCGCCGCCCGCCCCGCGAGCGCGCCGCCTGACGGCAAAGCGCCCGCGCCGCCGGCGCTTGCCGCGCCGTCCGCGCCAGCCGCCGGAATCCCGGAGTTTCCCGGTGTTTTCGGCGCGAGCCCCAGAAACCTCTCGCTCAGAACCTCTATCATGCTGCCGACGATTTCCTTTGTCAGAGCCGCGCGCACCTGCTCCGTGATGGAAGCGGTCAGCGCGGCGACGTCCGCGCCTGACATAACGGAAGGAGTGGACGCCCCGCCCGTTAAGGCGGAAAGGTCGCCTGCGGCGGCGGTTTTTGCAGTTTCATTAGCTGTTGGATGGGCGGAACGGTCATCTACGGCGGCGCCGGCTTTGGTTGCCGCGTTAGCGGTTGGGAAGGCGGAACGGTCAAGACCGTTCCCTACAGAGGTATCGGTTTTTGCAGGCGTTTGAGCCGCCGGTTCGTCCATGCCCTGGGCAAAGTCCGACATGTCCGGCATGGTCAAAGCGGGGTGCCCGTTCTTCTCCATGAACGCCCGCACGCCGTCGGCGGTCACGGCTACCGTCTCGTCCGCTATCTTGTCGAAGAAGCCCTCCAGGCCGTTTTCGGCGAACCTCTTCTCGAGGTCGTCCCGCAGCAGCTCCTTAAGTTCCCTCGGCATCCAGACCACGCGCCCGTAGCCGCCCTCCGCCCATAAGAATTTCCGGGAGGTCAAAAACACCTTGCCGCAGCCGAAGAAGCCGGGCGTCTGCGCGCCGCCGCCGACGCTCCCGGCGAGGGTCGAGAAGGTCATGCCGCTCGGCGTCTCGCCCAGGAATTCGCGGTTGACGACCATGACGCCGTTGCACTCCGGCACATACGCGCATATGGCCTCGAAACAGCCGCAGCTGGTCATAGGCCGATCCATGATGGAGTAGGCGCAGAAGGCCTCTACGGTCTTGTGGCTGTTTGTGCGGACGTACTCGTTGACGCCGGACCACACGCCCTTCAACGGGTCCAGGCATTCGCCCTTTTTAAGCGGCTGGTTCGGGCCCGTCTCGTCGATCTCGTAGGCGGCCTTGCCGTCGAGCCAGTTATACGCCCCGCAAAGGCCCAGGCGTTCCGGCGTGATGACGCAGACGTGGTTCGGCGCGAAGCTCTGGCACAGGAGGCACGAGTAGAAGGTGTCCACGGACTCGTCCGTCATAGCCTCCAGGCGGCGGTTGCGCTCGTCGTAGACCTTTCTGGCCACGGCCAGCCGCCTTTCGACCTCCGCCCGGTCGGTTATCAGCGTCACTTTTACCTTATCCACGATGGCGGGGTAGTCCGCCAGGAACTTGGCGTGCAGGATCTCGCCGTAGTGGCGCAGGCGCAGGCCCTTTGCGAAACCGTCCTTCGAAACGCGCGTCCAGATGATGTCCCTCTGGCCCATGTGCCAGAGGCCCTCCGCGCCGTTTAGCATATGGTGTATCTGCCGCTCCAGGATCGGCTCGAAGTCGGCCTGCATCTTGCGCCCGGCGGCCTCGACCCATATGCCCAGCGGAAGTTTCCCGCCGGGGGACACGGTGTCTATGTCCGGGCCGATAAGCTCTATCTCTCCGTCGTTTATGTCCTCGTATTCCGCGCTGGTCACGAACTCGAAGCCCGGCGTCTTGTTGCCGCCGAACTCGACGTGCGTGTCCTCCTTGCGTATGCGCTCGCCCTCGAAGGCCGGCCCGTAGGCCACCGGCACCGGCACGCTGACGACCTTTACCTTGCAGCCCCGGACTTCCAGGGCCTTTTCCACTATTTTGTCGTAGGGCACGTTCGAGACGACGTGCTCGTATGTGCAGACGCCCGTCGGGAGTATCTCGGGGATGTCCGTGTCGGATATGACAGGGAAGCCGTAGTTTATCGCCCCGGCGGCCACTGCGTATTTGTCCGGCGTGACCTCCCCCAAGGCCATTACGAACGCGAATATACGGTTTTTGTTGTATCTGAGGTTCGCCGCGAAGTCGCCGGGCTTCACGCCGCCGAAGGACAGCGCCGCGCGGTTGGCGAAGCCCAGCGCGTAGATGAGCGACGAAACGTCCTTGCCGAACGGCACGAGCCGCGTCTCCCAGCCGAGCTGCACGCCCTCCGCGGCGAGCTGCTCCGCGAACTGGACGCCGTCCGTCGGGCCGCCCATGAACACGTAGAGGTTCTTCTGCTGGAGCTCCTTGGCGATTTTTACGGCGGTTGGGCCGTCCGGGGCCGCGCCGGTGATGGCCGCGAAGCCGGGGGCCGTGCCGTCCACGAATTCGATGCCGCGCTCGCGCATGATGACGTCGTTCGCCGCGCCGAGCCATATGCCGTTCACGGGGTTCGGCCCGATCACGTACTTGCAGGCCTCTATGACCTCGCAGGCGAACAGCGCCGCGACGCCGGCGTCCAAGGCGTTGCCGAGGTAGGGAAGCCAGGTGTTCTCCGCCGGGCGGCCGGGGACGAGTTCCCCGGAGTATTCCAGGATGTCCCGGAGGTCGGCCAGAGTCCGCATCTTTCTGCCGGTGAAGGAGTATATGACCGGCAGATAGTATGTGGTGTCCGGAAAGCCGACGGGGCAGTCCGGGCCTTTCAGTTCGATGGCCTCCCCGACCATGCCCATGGCCCGGACGACGAACGCCGCGGCCCCGTCTATCGCGCTGGTGCAGATGTACTTGGACATTAACGTACAACCCTCCTGTCAAATGCCGCTTACTGATATTGCCTTTAATTGATTTTCTGGTATGCCGCATGAACGCATATATTTCAAGACTTCTTCTTTTTCAGGAACATTGCCTATCTCATATTTCAACACTTTGTTTCTAAAAATAATGTACTTTAGTATTGCCTGACTTCATATCCGCAAACCAGCCTTCGATAATAATATTTCCGGATTGATGGGACAAAGGTACAAAAACTATTTCACAACGGTCACAACGTTTTATGGCGGCGGGAGCAGAGCCCCATATCCACTAACTTAAAGATTCAACTGCAACTTTTTACTTTTACGTCGTTTTTCGGTACACAGGTTTATGAATGCAACTGCA